>Ga0208916_10000054_pt1 | contig 47551 bp, 49 predicted proteins | sample DEB19_08_DNA_5_FD_184523 | JGI IMG/M metagenome (GOLD analysis project Ga0208916, IMG submission 184523) | Aqueous microbial communities from the Delaware River and Bay under freshwater to marine salinity gradient to study organic matter... | ecosystem: Environmental > Aquatic > Marine >... | reverse complement strand
TCTCGCGCACTCTGCAGATGACAGGACTTGATGTGACCTTGGTGCAGAACATCACCGATGTTGGGCATTTGGCAGATGACTTTGAAGAAGACAAGATGTTGGCAGAGTCTGCAAAAACTAAGGTGGACCCCTTTGAGATTGCCCGTACATTTGAAGAAAGATTTCATATTGATTTAGCACGCCTGAATATTGACCCTGCAGCTGCATATCCACGTGCATCCGAGAAAATGCCCGAGATGATTGCTTCGATCGAAAAGTTAATTGATATGAAGCGTGCCTATGTGGGTAGTGATGGCTCTGTCTACTTCGATGCAACATCTTTTCCTACGTATGGCGCTCTGAGTGGAAATAAACTCGATTCTCTGCAACCTGGACATCGATATGAATTCACTGATGAAGGTGGCAAGCGCTTTCATGCAGATTGGGCGCTCTGGAAATTAGCAGGTGCTCGAACACAAATGATTTGGGATTCACCATGGGGTGCTGGTTTTCCTGGGTGGCATATCGAGTGCAGCGCAATGTCTATTGAGCTCCTCGATTCTCACGTTGACCTTCATCTTGGTGGTATTGATCTGCGCTTTCCTCACCATGAAAATGAGCGAGCACAATCGAACTCACTCACAGGCAATGAAACCGTTGATACATGGGTTCATGGCGAACACCTGCTCTTTGAGGGGCGGAAGATGTCAAAGAGCGCCGAAAATGTTGTGCTGCTGCAGGATGTAATAGATCGCGGCCTTGATCCACTCTCTTTACGTTTTGCCCTGCTTGAAAACAGATACCGCTCCCAGATGGATTTAAGTTGGGCATCTCTTGAAGCAGCTCACTCCACACTCAAACGGTGGAGACAACTCCTGGCAAACGCCGGTGCAAGTGATGAGATGAAATTTGACCAAGAGGTAAGTGATGCTCTCACCACAGATCTTGACACACCACGAGCCATGCAACGCATCCGTACTATTGAAAAAGATCCCACCATCGGAGCACTCGATAAACGTGCGCTCTTTCTCTTTGCAGATCAAGTTTTCGGACTTGATCTAGACCGTGGAATTGAATCTCGTGAAGTCAGTGCTGAGATTCAAGCACTCCTTGATGCTCGTATTAGCGCGCGAGCTGAGAAGAATTGGGCGCTCAGTGATTCACTTCGCGATCAGTTAACTGATGCTGGGCTTGAGATAAATGATGGCGCTGAAGGTCAGAGTTGGAGCTGGAGATAATCTAAGGAGCACGAAAAACTGCAATAACTCCTGCAACAAATCCGATAGTTAAAAGTGCGCTACCTGGGTCATCGCCTTGAATGAGAAGTTCTTGACCTGCGCCGAATGATCCAGCGATTGAAATCACTGCCAACCATGCAAGGAGTGCAAAGAACTTATAGCGGCGTTTTCCAAAACGGCGGCCCACATACCAAATTCCTAAATAGGTAGCGATGATTCCAACGCTCACCCCGATGGGTGGCAATGTTTGATGCACCAGGGTTGAAGAAATCGCAATCATTGCCCCAAAGAAAATTGAGAAGAGAAATTGCATTACGAAGGGGAAATTCCTGCGAAGAGATCCATCTCGTGTCCGCGAGAATCAAAAGGTTCAGACTTCTCACCCTTAACAAGGGTGTAGTACTCATTGCCCCACACTTGTAGTCCTAAGTTATTAGAAAGTGCAAAGAATGGGCCATCGACTTCAATCTGCGTCGCATGTGCTCTCATCGCATCCATCTTTTTCTCAACGTAAGCATTTCCATCAACCATCGCATGAACAAAAGAGTCATCCTTAGCAAAGGGAAGATCATCAGCACTTTCTGCTCCCATGAAATCAGAGCCAAGTGCCTTCATCGCATCGATGCCCTCTTGAATCACAGACTTTGGCATTACATTCCAATAAATTTTTTCGATACTCCATGAAGATTTCTCTGCAGCACGCATCGCAACGCGGTGAGCTTTAATGTGATCTGGATGTCCATATCCCCCGATTTCGTCATAGGTAATCAGGATGTGCGGTCTTATTTCATCAATTACCTTCACAAGATCATCAGAGGCTAACTCCAGATCAGCTTGCCAGAAGACATCGGGGCGATTATTAGGTTCAGTTCCCATCATTCCGCTATCGCGATACTTCTTTTGACCTTCACCAAGAAAGCGGTGATCTGTAATGCCAAGTGCTTTCATCGCATCAGCCAACTCAATAACGCGATGCTCACCCAGTGAATCTGTTGCATGAGCTGCTAAGTGAGCAAGATCTTGAACAAGAACTTCACCTTCTTCGCCACGCGTGCAGGTTACGAGGGTGACATCTGCACCCAGTGCTGCATACATCGCCATTGTGCTTCCATTATTGATGGTCTCATCATCAGGATGTGCATGCACAAGGAGCATGCGATAACCCTTATAGCTACTGCGCATTAATAGACCGGCAAACTTGTATCAATCTGCTTCGCCCAGGCAATAACGCCTCCAGAGACGTGGGATGCATCAGCAAATCCAGCGCTCTTGAGGATTGCTAGACATTCAGCTGAGCGAACGCCACTCTTACAGTGAAGAACAATCGGCTTATCTTGTGGCAAAGATGCGAGAACGCTGCCATCGATAAAACCTTGCTTAGGAATCAGATGTGCTGTTGGAATATTGACAATCTCATACTCACTAGGTTCACGAACATCTATGAGATAGAAATTATCTTTATTATCAATCTTTGACTTGAGCTCTTGAACGGTAATGGTTGAACCAGAGCTTGCCTCTTGTGCAGCCTCTGAGAGAGTTCCGCAGAATGCCTCATAATCAGGAAGCAAAGCGGTTTGTGTCGCATTCTCACTACACAATGGGCAGTTAGGATCTTTGCGCACCTTGATCTTGCGGAAATCCATCTCGAGCGCGTCATAGACCATCAATGATCCAATCAGTGGTTCACCGACTCCTGTTAGAACTTTGATTGCTTCCGTTGTCTGAATAGAACCAATCGTCGCGCAGAGAACACCAAGTACTCCACCTTCAGCACAACTTGGAACCATTCCAGGAGGTGGTGGTTCTGGATAGAGGCAGCGATAGCAAGGACCATACTCGGCCCAGAACACACTTGCTTGACCATCAAAGCGATAGATAGAGCCCCAGACATATGGCTTCTTGAGAAGAACACACGCATCATTGACCAAATAACGTGTTGCAAAATTATCTGTTCCATCAACGATGATGTCGTATTGAGAAAAAATCTCCATCACATTTGAATTATCAAGTCGAGTCTCGTGGAGAATGACATTTACATAAGGATTGATTTCAGCAATCTTCTCCTTGGCACTGAGCGCCTTGCTCTTTCCGATATCAGATTGGCCGTGAATAATCTGACGCTGCAAGTTTGATTCATCGACAGTATCAAATTCCACGATACCTAGAGTTCCAACGCCAGCTGCCGCCAAATACATCAATGCAGGGGAACCGAGTCCACCTGCACCTACGCAGAGCACCTTTGCATTCATTAATCGTTGCTGACCTGCCATTGCAACATCAGGGATGATCAAGTGACGGCTATATCGGCGCACTTCATCAACGGTAAGTGCAGGTCCTGGCGAGACTAAAGGAGGCGTCTTCATGCAGGTAATTCTGCCGTACTGTGCCTTTCGTGGCGAATTCAGTACGATTCGCACAATGAGTACAGAATCAGCAACTGCAAACAATTCGCGTTCAGATAAGTCTCGACTCCCTCGCGATGAGCGCCGCGCAATTTTGCTCTCTGCCGCCCTCGAAGTTTTTACTGCAGCTGGGTATCACTCTGCAGCGATGGATGAGATTGCAGATCGAGCCAATGTCAGCAAGCCTGTTCTCTACCAACATTTTCCATCCAAACTAGATTTATACCTTGCCGTTCTGGATCTTCACATTGATTCTTTGGTATTTGAGATTCAAAAGGCAATTTCATCAACACCAGATAATGAACAGCGCGTCCATGTGACTATCGAGGCTTACTTCAACTTCATTGAAAATGAGGGAGAAGCTTTCCGTCTTCTCTTTGAAAGCGACATGAACGTTGAACCACAAGTTCGCGAACGTCTTAATCGAATGACATATGACTGCGCTGCAGCCGTCTCTGGTGTCATCTCCAATGACACTGGCCTTCCCAAAGAAGCAGCGATGATGCTTGGGGTTGGATTGATTGGTTATGTTCAGGTGACTGCTCGCCATTGGCTTGAGCGTGATAGCAAACTCACACGTCAGCAAGCTATGGATCTCGTTGAAAACCTCATGTGGCGAGGAATTTCTGGATTTCCCCGTACTGACTCTTAGCGAATAAGATAGGTACATGAGTTCAAAGAAATCTGAAAAGGCAGCAAAAGTTCGTATTTCAATTACCAATGTTGGAAGTGAACTCTCTTTTGACTGCCCTTCAACACCTGCTGAGATTAAGAGCGCAGTTACTGCAGCTCTGACAGCGCAGACTCCACTTTCTCTTCAAGATGTACAGGGGCACGAGATCATCGTCCCTGCGGACAAGATTGGTTACGTCGAAATCGGCGAGCCAGCTGAACGCCGCGTCGGTTTCGGCGTTGTGTAAGTGAGTCTGACTTTTGCAGATCTTCCTCTTCGTAAGGAAACAATTGCAGCTCTAGCAGAGCATGGATTCACGTCCCCATTTCCTATTCAAGAGATGGTGATGCCAATTGCGCTGGCAGATGGCGATGTCATCGGACAGGCAAAGACAGGAACAGGTAAGACTCTCGCCTTTGGAATCCCTGTCATCGAACGTGTTATTGCACCCAATGATTCTGATTGGGCCCAGCTTCCCAATCAAGGTAAGCCACAAGTTCTTGTTGTTGTTCCAACGCGCGAACTCTGTGTTCAGGTCACAAAAGATATTGAAGAGCTCTCATTTAACCGCGGAATTCGCACACTCGCTGTTTACGGTGGTCGCGCATTTGAACCACAGATTGAAGCTCTTAACATCGGAGTTGAAATCGTTGTTGGAACTCCCGGCCGACTTCTTGATCTCTATCGTCAAGGCCAACTCACACTCAAGTTTGTCTCTCGCGTAGTTCTCGATGAAGCAGATGAGATGCTTGACCTTGGCTTCTTACCTGATGTGGAGAAGATCTTTACGAGCACTCCAGCACGTCAGCAGACGATGCTCTTCTCGGCAACAATGCCTGGAGACATCATCGCTCTTGCTCGTCGCTTCATGAATCAGCCAGTACATATTCGTACACAAGATAATGAAGATGAAGGCGCGGTGGTCTCGCGCATCGAACAGCATGTCGTTCGTGCACATGCGATGGATAAGATTGAAATGCTTGCTCGTATTCTTCAAGCAGATGGCCGCGGACCAACAATTGTCTTCTGCCGCACCAAGCGCACAGCGCAAAAGACTTCTGATGATCTCTTTGAACGCGGATTCCGCGCAGCAACAATTCATGGCGATCTTGGACAATCAGCCCGTGAAAAGGCTTTGAATGACTTTAAAGCAGGAAAATCAGATGTTCTGATTGCAACAGATGTTGCAGCTCGCGGAATTGATATCGATGGAATTACCCACGTCATCAACTACCAATGCCCTGAAGATGAGAAGACTTATGTTCACCGCATTGGACGTACTGCTCGCGCAGGTGCAGCCGGAATTGCAGTCACATTTGTTGACTGGGATGAGCTCGCTCGCTGGAAGATGATCGACACAGCTCTTGTACTCGGATTGCCAGAACCAGTAGAGACTTATTCATCTTCTGAGCACCTCTTTGAAATGCTCAATATCCCCGCAGGATCTACAGGGCGTATGACAAAGAAGAGCGCCACTGCGGTTGATAAACCCAAGAGTGATCGCCCCAAGAGTGATCGACCAAGAAGTGAGAAGGCGGTTGAGCCAAAGAAGCCAGCAGCCGAACGTGTAAAGCGCGAACGCACTCGCACAAAGCGAATTTCTGAATAATTAACTTGCGGTAAATGCCTTAATTGCATTTGCCAACATCTGAACGGCAATCGCAGCAAGTAAGAGACCTGCAATGCTTGCAAGAAGTGTGACCCCTGAATCCTTGATCAGACCAACAATCTTTGTCGATGCCATTAAGACTGTTCCAATAATCAGGTGAACAGCCAAAATAGCAATTACCAGACCGAGAATCTGAGCATTGGTATCTGCTTTCTGCACATAGATCATCGTGGCAACGATTGCTCCAGGACCTGCAAGAAGTGGTGTCCCCAGAGGAACCATTCCAATGTTGTTGCTTGAATTTTCTGTCCCAGTGTTCTTGTTGCCAGTTAATAGCTGCAGAGCCACATAGAGAAGTAGCAAGCCACCAGCTGCTTGCAGTGCTTCAATCGAAACATTCATGTAATCCAGAATGAAGCGGCCAAAGAGAGCAAAGCTTGCAATAACAAAGAGTGAAACACCTGCTGCCTGCCAAGCAAGACGCACGCGCTCACGTGGTGACTTATCGCCGACAAGTCCCAAGAAAATTGGTGTGGCACCCGGTGGATCCATGATCACAAAGAGTGTGACAAAGGCTTGCGTGGCAAAGGTAACTGCTCCGAGTGAATTCATTTCTTAACAACCCTTCGCGCATCTGCAAGAGACTCTAATTGTTCCCATTGTGCCTGATGGGTTGTGTTTTCTGCTAACCCATTAAGTTTGCCTGTTCCGTGATAATCACTTGAGCCTGTAATAACGAGATTTAGCTCTTGAGCAATCGCAGTTAAGGTTTTTTGTTCATCAGCGCTCTGATCTCGATGATGCACTTCTATTCCATTGAGCCCTGCTGCAACAAGATCAGAGAAGGTGGATGCCGTAATGATTTGGCCGCGGCGAGAGGCAAAAGGATGGGCAATCACAGCAACTCCCCCAGCTTTTCGAATAACTCGAATCGCATCAACTGGTGTGGGTGCAGCGTGAGTGACATAGTATTTTGATTCATTATTGAGTAGATCTAAGAAAGCCTCATCACGCGTTGCTACAACACCATTTGCCACAAGCGCATCAGCTAAATGAGGCCGTCCTACTGTGGCACCTTCTGGCGTCGCACGGTAAACATCATCGAGTGAGATATTAATTCCATCTGCGCTCATGAGTTCAACCATCTTGCGCATGCGAGGAACACGCGTATCGCGTGAATCTGAAAGCATTTGCTGCATCTGATTGTTCTTGCCATCGAAGAGAAGACCGAGCATGTGAACGCTGATTCCATCTGTTGTAAGACAGGAAATTTCTGCACCCAGCACGAGTTCTATCTGAGGCTGAATAGCAGAGACAGCTTCTTCCCACCCAGCAGTTGAATCATGATCAGTAATGGCAAGTGTTGTAATCCCTGCAGCTAACGCCTTCTTTACTAGCGCAAAGGGAGCATCTGTTCCATCGCTACAGGTTGTATGGGTGTGAAGGTCAATCATTGTTCTGTCATCACACTTTCTGGCCTAGTACGCAACACAACAAGTATGCATCCAAGAAGAATAAGAATCACACCAGGAATAATGGAGAGAGTTGGTTGTTTACCAATTTTAAAGACCAATGACACAATCGCTGCGACGGGAACTTCAAAGAAGACAATCATGGACACGACTGCAGGTGACACGCGCTTTAAAGTCATGTTAAACATTGTGTGGCCAAGGATTTGAGCTCCAATAATCAATCCCAGCAAAATCCACCATTCGCGTAGAGCGAATCCGACGATGTCATACCCTGACAAGAGAGCCATTGGCAGTGCTGTCATTGCACACACGAAATAACAAATAGTCGTATAAGAAGTAGTCGCAAGGGTTTGTTGAGCACGGGAACCAATCAACATATAGGCAGCAGCGAGCGCTCCTGAAATCAACGCTGCAAGATCGCCCATAAATGATCTGCGATCTAGTTGAAGGTCGATGCCCGTTACAACAACTACTCCAGTGAAGCTTATGAGCATCCCAAGCCACGCCTTTGTCGGAATATGTCCACCCGTGAGCTTTACAAAGAAGGCAGCAAAGATTGGTTGTGTTGCAACTATCGCAGTTCCGGCCGTAACACTTGTCATGCGCATCGATAAGAAGAAGCCGACGAAGTGGACAGCAAGCACAATGCCGGCCAACACAGCCCACTTCACACCACTGCGATCTAATTTGTGGCGAAGAGCAAAGGGCAGAGTCATGAGAGAGCCACCGAGATTTCGCCAAAAAATTAAGGTGGGTACTGGCATCGCGCTCAGAGCAATGAGAGGGCCGGAGGATCCAATTCCAAATATGCCGATTATCAGGCGAATGAGGTCAGGTCGTGCGGGCAGCTCAGTGTGGTTATGAACCGTTGCTTTCTGGGCCTGCGACATAAGGCAAACCTAGTCGATACCTCAACGGTTACTCTTATCCCATGAGCGGAAATAACATCAATCGCATATTTCTCGCCCGTCTTGCTGGAACTGCAGTTTTTGACCCTAATGGGGATCCTGTTGGCAAGGTGCGCGATGCTGTCGCGACCCTTCGTTCGAATAACCAATCACCTCGAGTACTTGGATTAGTCGTTGAAGTGCCTCTACGTCGTCGCGTCTTTGTTCCCATCACACGCGTTACCTCTATTGAATCAGGCGCCGTCGTCATTACTGGTTTGCTCAACATGCGACGTTTTGAAACACGTGCTGGCGAGATGTTAGTACTCGGAGATTTACTCGATCGCACTGTTGCACTGGCAGACAATGATGAGAATGTACTTGTCGAAGATATGGCGATGGAGCAGAACCGCACTGGTGATTGGCTCATCACTCGAGTTCACATTATGCGCAAAGGTCGCGGACTTCGTCGCAAAGGTGCAACTTCAACTGTCACGTGGGAAGAAGTCACTGGTTTTGCTCAACATGAAACCAACCAAGGAGTTTCAAACCTTCTTGCCACCATTAGTAATTTGCGCGCTGCTGACTTAGCTGCAGTGATTCAAGATTTAGCTCCTAAGCGCCGCGTTGAAGTGGCACGTGCTCTCGATGACGAACGACTTGCAGATGTTCTAGAAGAGATGGATGAATCAGAGCGAGTTGCGCTCATGGCAGAACTTGAAGGCGAGCGAGCTGCAGATATTCTGGAGGAGATGGATCCAGATGACGCAGCTGACTTGCTCCGAGAAATTGGTGAAGAGCGTGCTCAGGAATTGATCGGGTTGATGGATCCTGAAGATGCTGAAGATGTTCTGCGCTTGATGACATATGAGGATTACTCAGCAGGCGGAATGATGACAACCGAACCAATCGTGATGTCAGCTGATTACACAGTTGCCGATGCACTTGCTGCTGTGCGCCAGAGTGAGATATCTCCAGCCCTTGCATCACAGGTATTTATCGCTCGCCAGCCACTAGAGACTCCAACAGGTCGTTTCATTGGAATGGTGCATTACCAGCGCCTACTTCGCGAACCACCTTCAACGCTTCTTGGCTCCATTGTCGATACCAATACGCAGGGCGTAAATCCCGACGCATCCTTGCATGCTGTTTCGTCATACTTAGCTAGTTATAACTTGCTCTCACTGCCTGTTATCGATGCTAATGATCGCCTCTTAGGCGCCGTCACTGTCGATGACGTGCTCGATCACCTACTGCCTACTAACTGGCGCCACGATCACAGAGATTCTGCTGCAACAACTGCAGCTCTTGAGAGCATTGACACTAATTTCACCGAGGAGGTGTAACGATGGCACGCAACTTTGGTTTGGATACACCGCGCGAGACTCGTCGCTCACTCCGTGGAAATATTGATCCTGAGACATTCGGTCGCCTCTCGGAACGCTTTGCACGTTTCTTAGGCACTGCTCGCTTTTTGGTCTATATGACAGCATTTGTTGTCAGCTGGGTTCTATGGAACACATTGGCACCAAGAGATATTCGCTTTGATACTTATCCATTTATCTTCTTGACGCTGATTCTTTCTCTTCAAGCATCGTATGCCGCTCCTCTGATTTTGCTCGCCCAAAATCGCCAAGCGGACCGTGACCGCATCGCTCTCAATGAAGACCGTGCACAGAATGCTCGAAGCATTGCCGATACTGAATATCTCACTCGCGAACTTGCAAGTCTGCGCATCGCATTGGGCGATGTTGCAACCCGTGATTACCTAAGAAATGAACTGGGTGATCTTGCTAAAGAGATTGTTGAAGAGCTACGCAAGCCCGAGTCTGACGCCAAGTAAAGACTTTTCGCGAACAATTAACTGAGCAACTATTGCCTCGATAGCCTTTGCACTTGGACTCTCAGGTGCTGAGATCACAACAGGTGAACCTGCATCTCCACCTTCGCGCAAATCTGGACTAAATGGAATCTTTCCCAATAGTGGGACATCAGAGCCAACTAATTGTGAAAGACGACGAGAGGTTTCTTCTCCCCCACCTTCACCAAAGAGGGATGTGAGCTCGCCACATTTAGCACATGGGTATGCAGACATATTTTCAATTACGCCGATCACTCGCTGGTGGATCTGATGTGCGATACGTCCAGCGCGCTCTGCAACTTCAGCTGCTGCGACCTGTGGAGTTGTCACAACAACAATCTCTGATGAAGGCACTAATTGCCCTAAAGAAATTGCGAGATCTCCAGTTCCTGGTGGAAGATCAATGTAGAGAAGGTCAAGATCGCCCCAATACGCATCAGAGAGCAGTTGCTCAAGAACACGATGCAGTAGCGGTCCACGATAGGCAATCGCATCAGATCGCTCAGGCTTAAACATCTCCATAGAAACCGTCTTCACCCCGAAGGATTCAAGGGGAATAAACATCTGATCGATTGCAGTGGGGCGCTGGCCGATAAGACCCATCAATCGAGGGATTGAGTGGCCATAAACATCGGCATCAAGAATTCCAACACGTAGCCCTTTTTGAGCAGATGCAACTGCAAGATTGGCAGTCAGTGAAGATTTACCAACTCCACCTTTGCCAGATGCAACTCCGATAACGCGAGTGAGTGAATCTTTTTGTGCAAAGGAGATAAAACTCTCTCGACCATTGCGAAGTAACTTCTTAATGTTGGCTCGTTGTTCTTCATCCATCACACCGAATGTGAGTTCTATGGCAGAGATGCCTTCGACAGCAGTAACTGCGCTTTCAATATCTTTCTGCAAGCGATCGCGCATAGGACAACCCGAAATTGTCAGAAGAATTTCTAGGTGAGCAGTTGAACCTTTGATTTCAACAGATTTGACCATCCCAAGCTCAGGGAGAGCTCGGTGAAGTTCAGGGTCTTGAACGGTTGCAAGTGCTGCGTGGACTGACTCAAGAACTGTCATAGAAGATCAGGATCTATCGTGCTCGTGCGCTTCGGCGTCGATGGTAAGTCGTCATCATCGAGAGCACTTGATAGCTGCTTCTTAATAAAAGTCTTTGGATTGAGATCTGTCGGTTTGAGATCTTCAAATCCTGGACCAAGATTCTCTTTGAGCTCTTCAGTCGCTTTCGATGCCATTTCGCGGACTCGCTTCACAAACTTTGCAGCATCCACTGCAAAATTAGGTAGCCGCTCTGGACCAATCAAGATCATGGCAAGTATTGCAAGGCCAACTAACTCGCCTGCACCAAAATCAAAGAACATAGTGGTGAACCTTACTCTGCTACTTCGAAGCCGTCAGCGTCAGAGTTGTGCTCTTGCTTTCAGAGCCACGCTTATATGTCACAGTGACGGAGTCTCCAACGCTAAGGGAACGAATGGTCACGATGAGCTCTTCTGGGGAAGTAATTGGGCGGCCATCGATCGCTGTGATGATGTCGCCGGCTTTCAAACCAGCTTTGGCTGCAGGTCCACCTGGCAAAATTGCCTGTGCATTCTTTGCAATCATGGCGCCATCGCCTGAGAAATTCATATCGACAGAAATTCCCATTACCGGGTAGGTGGCTTTACCGTTCTTGATTAACTGATCCGCAGTCTTGCGCGCTTGATTGATGGGGATTGCAAATCCCAAACCAATAGAGCCTGATTGAGAGTTAAAGCTTGAACCAAGGGATGCAATTGCAGAGTTAACGCCGATGACTGATCCCGTTGCATCTACGAGTGGTCCCCCAGAGTTTCCAGGATTAATTGCAGCATCAGTTTGTAGTGCATTGATAAATGAATTCTCAGAGTTGGATTCACCTGCAGTAACAGCACGGTCCTTGGCGCTGATGATTCCAAGAGTTACCGTTCCACTTAATCCAAGTGGTGAACCTATGGCTATGACGGAATCTCCCACTGCAACTTTGTCGCTATCACCGAATTGGAGCGCTTTCAGTGGAGCACCCACAATCTTGAGAACTGCCAAGTCATATGAACTATCGCGCCCAACAACTTTTGCGCTAAATACTGAGCCATCATTGAGTCGAACAGAGATATCGCCGCCGCTTGTGACAGAGGCTGCTATGACATGGTTATTTGTGAGAATGTAACCGCTGCTATCAATCACAAAGCCAGAACCAGTAGATCCACCATTTGAAGACTTAGCTTCGATTGAAACCACTGATGGCAATACGCGCTGGGCTATCTCAGCCACTGATCCTGCAGGTCTTTCAATTGCAGATGTGGATTTCACTAAATTAACAGAGTGACCAAAGAGTGAGCCAGATGAAGAAGCGCCAAATGCCCCAGCAATGACACCAACAACGATTGCCAGAACAATTGCAGATCGCAGAGTGATGTTTCTACCTAATCCACTCTTGCTCGGTGCATCCCACCAAGGGCCGCCGCTATTAATGCTCATAGACTTATTCTGCTACAACTTGGTTGCAAGCAATAAACCATCGCCGGTGGGGATGAGAGAAGTGACCCACGAGTCTGTATCGGCTTTAATCATCTTTCCAGCTTCGCGAAGTGCGATTGTCTTTGGATCTCGTTGCGCAGGATCGTGAACTTTCGACCCGCCAAAGAAGTTATCAATCACAAAAACTCCACCACTTCGAAGAATGCGATGTGCTTCAGAGATCGCAAAGGATAAATCCTCAGGATTATGGCGGTATACAACTAAGTCATATGCGCGATCAGTTAGCTTTGTCATGACATCCATTACTGAATTTGTAATGAAGCGGTAGCGCGACTGTGCAATCTCTGCATCAGCCATTGCGAGCCTAGCAATGGAGGTATGTTCCATCTCATCATCGATCGATGTCAGTGTTCCGCTTGAAATCATTCCTTCAAGAATCCAGAGAGAACCCACGCCTGATCCGGTACCAATTTCAACAACAGATTGAGCATCAAGAAGATGAGCTAGGTGTCGAAGATAAGCACCTGTTCCGTGAGATGCGTCCAGGGTTCCAAGTTCAACACCTCGTGCACGTGCGGCAATCTTTACCGCATCTTCTGCAATGAAGGATTCTGCATAAGAGTGCGGATTGTTCATGAGAGGGACAATATCCAATCGATGAAGAATCGCACGCCGAATCCAGTGCCGCCTTTAGCATTTTCTCCAGAATCGGTTTCACTACGGCCAGTTCCGGCGATATCAAGGTGGACCCAGCGAGAATCACCGACGAAATGTTCGAGATAGAGCGCAGCCGTGACAGATCCAGCTGAGTAATTTCCTCTGCTGGCATCATGGTTGAGATCTGCAACATCACTTTCGAGGGAATCTTGATAGTCATCTACTAGTGGCATATGCCAGACGCGTTCACCGGAAGATTCGCCAACAGAGACAAGCTCTTTCGCAAGCTTTTCATCTCGCGTGTATAGCGCAGCGTATTGACGTCCAAGTCCAAGAGTTGCTGACCCCGTCAAAGTTGCAATATCAAATAAGTAATCAGGATCAAGATTTTCTATGGCATATGCCAATCCATCTGCAAGAACAAGGCGTCCTTCTGCATCTGTATTAATGATTTCAACTGTTGTCCCACCATATTGAGTAATAACATCTGAAGGACGTTGCGATGTGCCAGAGAGTGCATTTTCAGCACACATCATCAAAACTGTGACTTTAACTTGTGGTTGCAAATCAGGAAGTGCGCTAATTGTTGCAAGGGCTGCTGCTGCTCCTGCCATATCGCTCTTCATCGCTGTCATAAATTCATATGGGCGCTTAAGAGAAACGCCACCCGTATCAAAGGTGATTCCTTTGCCGACAATAACGACATGAGGAAGTGCAGCCGCTGAACGCGCTCTGCCTTTAGGGATATAGGTAATTTCGATAAAACGCGGTCCAGGTTTTGGTGAAGAGTTTCCTACAGCGCGCAGTCCACCGAACTTCGCTAGTTCTTTTCCAGAAAGAATAGATATTGCTAAGCCCTTGTCATCGGCAATCTTCTTTGCTTCTTGCGCCATCCACAACGGGTTCTTGATATTCGATGGCGTGTGGATGAGGTCTCGCGCTGTATAGAGCGCTTGAGCAATAACACCTGCTTCAGCAACTGATGCAGAATCCTTAGTCGCAATTGCGATTCTGGCGATTTCTGCAGGTTTTCCAGTCTTTAGATTCCAGGTGTAGGCACCGAGAAGAATGGATACTGCATGCGCACGAATTTCTAGGCGAGATTGTGCAACCAGAGAAATCAGTTCGACTGCTTTTCCGCGTACTTTGCGTCCGAGCGCAGCACCTGCTGAGCGAAGGGAGGCAAGTGAACCATCGCCCACAGCAACAAGATAGAGGCGATCTACCGTTGCATCATTATGGAGAACTGGAATTTCAAAGAGCTCGCCTGGCTTGCCTGAAGGTTGAAAGAAGTTGATTTCATCAACGAGGTTAATTCCAAAGTATTTTTCAAGAGATGAGATTAATCGAGAGCTTCCGACGAGCTCGATCTCTACATCGTTCTTCTTAGTAAAACCAAGTGCTAGAACATCTGCGCTAATGAGCGCTTCGATTTCTGGAGCAACTGAGTGAAGAATTTTCTTAAATCCGCTCTACTTTTTGATAAGAGCGACAGCTGCTTCAAGTGCTGCGCTGAGGTTATTTGCTTCCTGTGGATTGAGTTCGACCACTAGGCGCCCGCCGCCCTCGAGAGGAATTCGCATAACGAGTGAACGTGCTTCCTTGGTTACTTCCATTGGTCCATCACCGGTACGAGGTTTCATAGCTGCCATGGTGGGGACTCCTTGTTGGTCTAACTTCGGGCGGGAAACTTTCCTCAAGGAAAGTCGAGGGGAGAAGTATCTCGCAGAATGAGCCGAGGGTGAAATCGACCAATGTGGGCTTTAGAGCCCCAATATCCCCGTAAGGCGAGCCTTTCCAGACTCAATAACGGCGATAACGGCGCGTTCTGGCACAGAGAGCAAGGTTGCAATTTCGCTACTTGATTTCGAACGCAAGTAATGCAAGGTCAAGATGATTCGCTCTTCTTCAGGAAGAGATGCGAGCAATTCAGCAAGGGTTTGGTGATTGCTAGAGCTGCTCATAGGAATAGAGGTTACTCGCTTGATTCTTAAAGAAACCAAGGAAAAGGGTGACTTATGTAAAAGATCGAGCAAATCGTGCGAGAGATATGCGCACGCCTACATAGAGAAGCGGAGCGACAAGGAGAAATATTGCCTTGGGAGCCACGATCGTTTCTGACCAGTCAAATCGCGTGGATGAGCCATTTATCTCACTGAGTTGAAATGATCCACTTCCCTTGAGCACCTTTCCAACATGGTCGACATCGCAACGATATGGCGGTTGCCATTGCGTCACAACCATGAGGTCAAGAAGTCCGAAAGATTTCAGTCGAGGATAGAACTTATATAGCGGTCCTGTGAATGCAGCAATAGAAGTTCCAACTCCTTCAACGTGATCTGATGTAACCCATACCTTCGTCTGTAACATCCATTCGCCTTGAGATTCCCAATTTGCAATTTTCTTCCACACATCTTCACATGGTGCTTCGATAACCAGACTAATCGAAAGAGTATTACTTGCCATCTCTACTTCTTACCGTGAGCAATTGATACAGCTTCTTCAACTGTTGTAGTCCAATGCAAGAGATCTCGCATCCCAGGCTTCACAAAGTTTTCATTCTCAAGATGTTCTACGAGCGCATGAAGAGGCTGAAATACTCCATGTGGATCAAGGATGATCACTGGTTTGTCGTGGAACTTAAGGTAACGACCTACCCAAATTTCAAAGAGTTCTTCAAGAGTTCCGAGACCACCAGGAAGGGTGATGAAGGCATCCGATAAGTCCTCTATCTTCGCCTTTCTGGTGCGCATCGAATCAACGACAATAAGTTCATCGCTATCGTGGTCTGCAAATTCAATGTCTACAAGTTTTTGAGGGATGATGCCGATAGTCCGACCACCCTTGCTTCGAGCACCGCGAGAAATCGCTCCCATTGCAGAGATATGGCCCCCGCCAGATACAAGTTCGGCACCGCTTTCTGCAATGCCTGCGCCAAGATCGAAAGCCAAATCGATAAATTTGCTATCTATCGTGGGTGATGAAGAACAGAACACTGCAATGCGCATGAGGGACAGGATAGGGGTTAGGCTTAGAACATGTCTTCTCTAGCTCACGGCCATGGAATCGCAACACTTGCAGGTTCAACAGTTCTCGATGTTTGGTTTCCATCCCCTGCTTTAGGAGCACTTGCTGGCGGACCTGATGCAACTCTGTCATCGATGGTTGGAAGCGATGAAGTTCGTGGCATCACGCGAGAATTAGTCTCACTTGAAATCGATCTCACAGTCCCCCCAAAAGATGCAAAGGATGCCTACCTGCGCCTACATCTACTTTCGCATCGACTTGTAAAACCTCATGGCCAATCACTCGAAGGAATCTTCGGATTACTAGCAAATGTGGTGTGGACTTCAGTTGGGCCGTGCGCAGTCGATGGTTTTGAGGTTACACGTGCAAAGCTCAAGGCTAAGCATGGGCATGTTTCAGTATTTGGTGTAGATAAATTCCCGAGAATGGTCGATTACGTCATTCCTTCTGGGGTTCGCATTGCAGATGCTGATCGGGTCCGACTCGGTGCATATCTGTCCTCTGGCACAACAGTGATGCATGAAGGTTTTATCAACTTTAATGCAGGAACTCTTGGAACATCTATGGTCGAAGGTCGTATTTCATCCGGTGTGGTTGTAGGAGATGGAACTGATGTTGGCGGGGGTGCATCCATTATGGGAACTCTCAGCGGAGGCGGTAAAGAGGTAATTTCAATCGGTGAGAAGTGTCTACTAGGTGCTAACTCTGGACTTGGAATTTCACTCGGTGATAACTGTGTCATTGAAGCAGGGACATATATCACCGCTGCCGCGAAGGTAAAACTTCCCGATGGGGAAATCGTGAAAGCTGGAACGCTTTCTGGTGCACACAACCTATTATTCCGTCGTAATTCTCTTAACGGTGGTCTTGAAGTAGTAATGCGAACTGGAACTTGGGGCGGATTGAACTCAATTCTGCACGCAAATTAATTTCTACTGAGCAAGCTGAAAATACGGTGAAGGAATCTTCGCACGGCTTCTAAAAGTATCTCCCCGTAGTAATTTCGTAGAGCCGTTGCTACTGGTTCCCTTGATATAGGTAACTGCTCCGGCGCTATTACGGGAGACTATCTCCAGAGAAATAACATCAGGTAATAAGAATGCTGCTGCCACTAATTGTTGAGTTGAACTCGCCTTCCACGATGCAAACCGTGGATTAAGTTTGGGGTCAAGGCCTGCAGGATCTGCAACTGATTGTGTGTAGGGAGTTGGCTGTCCCCACGCATCGAGAGTCGTTTGCGTTGCTCCACCAGATGATGATGAGTAATAAGCCTGTATTGGCTTTCCATTGAGAAGAATTGCAAGACTCGTTGATATATCAATATTGGTTCTACTTACGGCAGCTTTCCATAGTGCGCCAATCTTTGGCTCAATCTCTTTTGAGTAACCGACAAAGTTCTGATCGGCGATATGTGAATACACATGGCAATCACATGAAGGTTTTATCGCGCCAATCTTTGATAGAGCATATGAGCGGGATGCAATGACCTGAGCTTCAAGCGCTGCCGTTGGCCAGGCAGAAGACATCTCACTAATCCCCCATAAATACTCATCATGAACACTTAAAGAATTGGTGACTTCAATGGCGCCCTTGACCACCTTCATCTGCATCTGCCCGTAGCGATACTTCACAGCGCTACCTGGTTGTGAAAAAGTGATGACTGCATTAGGCCCAGTCCATCGAATGGTGAAGCTCTTTCCAGATACTGGCCCAGTAATCACACCACTGGCGTCAAGCCTAAAAGATGCTTTCTGTCTTGAAGTAAATGTTGCGATAGGTGCAAGTTCGGTAGGACCTACTACCTCACCTGCATAGATTTGAATGAGTGACTCTGGCGTTGCAGAGACAAACGAGACAGAACGCAATAGATGTCCGATGTTTACACGGATAGTGTGTGTATCAACCACTGGTGCGATTACTACATCTTTGTAATAGTAATTAAGAATGGTGGTAGCGCTCTCTCCTGCAAGTGCATGTGCCCGAGCACCCATCTGACTCATTCCAACGCCATGACCATAGCCCGCCCCTGTGAATGAAAAACTCTGAGGGGTTTCAGCCTGCGCTATAGGAATTAATGTGAATATGAGAAGTGAAAGAAGTAGAGCTTTATACATCCTCATCAGATGATGCGCTCTTTCTTGCATCTACAAATTCCCGATATGCAGCGATTACTTCGGATGGATTACCTCGCATCATGAGTTTGCCCTTATTGAGCCAGATAACCTCATTACAGATATCTTCGATGGTTGCTAAGGCATGGCTGACCAGGATGAGGGCACGATCTGCTGTGCGAAGTTCCTTAATGCGATTAAGGCTCTTCTCCTTAAACTTTGCATCTCCCGTACTGAGCGCTTCATCAATAATCAAAATATCTGGTTCAACAACTGCTGCAACTGAAAAAGCTAAACGCGCATACATACCTGATGAATAGGTGCGCATCGGAGCATCGATAGATTCACCCAACTCTGAGAACTCCGCGATGGAATCAAAACTTGCATCAATTTCTTCTCGTGTCATTCCTGCTGCAAGCCCACCTAAGTAGACATTGTCACGGCCTGTCATTGAAGGATTAAAGCCAACACCCAAGGCAAGCAGGGTGCTAACGCTTCCATAGACCTCGACGCGACCCTGTGTTGGCGGAACAATTCCTGAAATCACGCGCATCAACGAAGACTTACCAGCTCCATTAGAGCCAATAATTCCAAGCACTGTTCCGTAATGAACATCAATAGAAACATCATTGAGTGCGCGAACAATGCGTGTGTGCTTCTTCCCACGACCAAGAGTTTTTAACCGAGCTTTAAGAGTTGGTTTCTTGTCAATTGAAGTCGTATATGTGAGACCGAGATCTTTCACCGAGACAGCAATGCTGTGGGGTGAATGTTCGTGGTTATAGTCGGACAGCGAAATCACGCTCCCTCGATAGGAAGAAATAGGTTCCTGTTAAGAAGATAAAGAGCGCCCACACGCTCGCGTGAATAAGACCGTTCATTGATGGAGCTTGTGCATGAACAACCACGCGAGACCAAGAATCTAGTAAGTAGAAGATTGGGTTAGCAATTTCTAATGTTCTGATTCGATCAGAGACACTTGTTGCTTCGTAAAGAATTGGCGATAAATACAGCAGGCTTCGTGTCAGATAAGGAAGCATGCTTGAAATATCACGGAAGTAAACGTTGATGCATGAAATCAAAATAGCCATTCCGAGAGCCATGATCATTGCAATAAGAAGGATTGGTACTGCCCACAACATCTGCCAGGAATATGGCAACCCGATTACAGCATGGATGATTCCAAAGACAATAAAAGTAGGCACGAATTTAAAGAGTGCGATAACGGTTGCAGAGATTGGCAACATAATGCGAGGGAAAGATGTGTTAAGAATTAAACGCTGGCCTGAGGTGATTGCCTTGACTCCCCCGGTCAAACTATTTGCAATGAGATAGAAGAGAAAGAGGCTTGCTGTCAGATGACCGAATCGAGTTGAGTCACTACTTCCACCAATCACATAGATCAGTAGGAAATAGACCCCGGAGAGAAGCAGCGGGTTAAGAACTAACCAGAGCTGGCCAAAAACTGAACCATAGTTTTGTTCGCGAAGTTCAGAACGAGAAAACTCGGCGATAAAGGTGCGCCGGCTCCAGAGTGAGCGCATGTATTCGCGCATGGGAGGTAATCCCGCGCGAAATGGCTCATAAACAACTACTGGTTTCTCCACGTGCGAAAGGCTACCGCAGTAGCCAGCTCGTTAATCAGATGAAGGGACGAGAGTCTTTGGCGATGAGATAAATCCTGCTCCCCACGCGAAGTGCATGGTCGGAATTACCGCTAAGAGTAGGAAATATTCTCGAATGGATGAAGCAATTCTGGCCGATGCTAAAAGGAGAAAGAGAAGATAAATCGCTGCTGGAAAAAAGAGAATCGGAAGAAAGAATCCGGCAATGACGGAGGATAAGAATCCGATAAGCGCAAATGGTGGAGCGAGGTATCGATAATTAATTGTTCCGCTATGTCTCCTAGAAACCACACGGCGCCAACGTCCGTATTCAAAATACTGTTTTGCAAGTGCAGTGACAGTTGAACGTGGTCGATAAGTCACATGCAGGCGAGGATCGAAATACACGATTCCACCCTTTTCGCGCAGACGAAAATTCAACTCCCAGTCCTGAGCACGCGTAAATCGTTCATCGAATCCACCGATAGCAACGAGTGCTTCTCGTCTAAATGCACCGAGATAAACGGTGTCCACAACTCCGGCCTTTCCGCCAGTGTGAAAACGTGATGCACCAACTCCGAGCGGACTACGCATTGCTCCAGCAACTGCTCTCTCAAATGAAGTAGTACCAACTGCTGCCATGACTCCACCCACATTCACGGCACCAGTCTCATTGAGAATTTGAACAATTAATCTGAGATAGTCATTTGGAATTTGTGCATGTCCATCTACGCGCACAACTACCGGATTTTGAGATTTGTTAAGCGCAAGATTCAATCCTGCTGCTGTCCGACCAGTTGGATTATCAACTAATACAACTCGTGAATCTCGGTCCGAGATTGATTGTGCTATTTCTTGTGTGCGATCTCGTGAAGGTCCAACTGCAAGAATTACTTCGATTTTTCCCTGATAATCCTGAGAAAGAATTGAGTGCACTGCATCATTTAGATGCGCTTCTTCATTCAAAACTGGAAGGATGACGCTAATTGATGGCTGCGGTGAGCCAAATAACTCAGGAGTCGGTGTCGTCATAACCCCTCCACGCTATCGTCCAAGTACCCTACGGATGTGAAATCATCTCGTGCAATTCGAATTATTACATCACTCTCTGTGGGTGTTGTCCTGATTGCATCCCTTTCATGGCTCGGATTGGGTCAGGTCAGTGGGCAAATTTCACGCATTGATGTCTTCGGTTCACTCAAAGATCGTCCAGAGAAAACCTCGCGCGCCCTCAATTACCTCGTCGTAGGTTCTGATACCCGTGAAGGACTTACTAAAGCCCAGATTAAAGCGCTACGTGTAGGAAGTACGGCGGTAGCAGCAGGTGGGCGTTCTGACACAATGTTGCTTGTTCATATTTCAAAAGCGCGTGATGCTGCATTTATAGTCTCAATTCCACGTGACACGTTGGTAACAATCCCTGCTCACCGAAGCCAAGATGGGACAAGAGATATCCCGGCTCGTCCTGGAAAAATCAATGCGGCGTTTGCATTTGGAGGCGCACCTCTATTGATTCAAACTATTGAAGATAAAACGAACCTCAAGATTGATCACTATGTTGAAGTCAGCTTTGCTGGCTTTACGGGAGTTGTCGACGCCCTGGGTGGCATTGAGGTCTGTTCTAAGGTTGCCATCAATGACCCAAAGAGCCACCTTGTGATGGCTGCAGGCACGCACGTACTCGATGGCATTGAAGCTCTCAAATATGTTCGCACACGTGATTTCGATGGTCGCGGAGATATTGGTCGTATGGAACGTCAACAACAATTTGTGGGCGCAGTGCTTCGCAAGGCAACAAGTAGCGGAGTGCTACTCAACCCAATCAAACTCACCAGGTTTTATAACGCAACCATTTCAACAGTGAAGATGGATTCATCCGTGAATAAGAATGACCTGCTTACACTTGCAAAGCAGATGCGTAATCTCTCATCAAGCAGTGTCCGCACATTGACTGTGCCACTTTCAGATCCCAACGGAAGCTATCCAGGAGTTGGATCTGTAGTGATTTGGGATGAAGAGCTTTCAACTGATTTATGGACTCGTATCCGGGGCGATGAAGTGCTCGTTGAGACGATCAAGCCAACAGCTAAAGCAACCACAAAAGCTGTGATCATCGACAAATTTAAGAGTAAAACGGCTGCAGATAATCCATGTGCGCCCTCGAAATAGCCTCAAATTTTCGGAATTCAAATAGCTCTGCAATAGACTGCTACGTATGACTCTGAAACTTTCAGTAATTGGTTGTGGCTATCTTGGCGCAACCCACGCGGCTTGTATGTCCTCCCTCGGTTTCGAAGTAATTGGTATTGATACCGATCAGAGCAAGGTTGATCTCCTATCTAAGGGTGAACTTCCATTCTACGAGCCAGGACTAGACACACTTCTTGCTGCAGAGATGAAGACAGGTCGACTTTCCTTCACAACCGATTTCTCAGCTGTTGCTGATGCTGATGTTCACTTCATCTGCGTGGGCACACCGCAGAGTAAGGATGGGCTTGCCGCAGATCTGACCTATGTGAAGGCATCGGTTGCAGCGATTGCACCACATCTTAAAGAAGGTTCACTCGTTGTAGGAAAGTCCACTGTTCCAGTCGGCACAGCTCAGCTACTCCGCGATCAGCTCGCCACCTCAGCTCCTCAAGCAGATCTTGCTTGGAACCCTGAATTCCTTCGTGAAGGTTTCGCTGTTGAAGATACTTTGACTCCAAATCGTTTGGTTGTTGGCGTTGCCAACGATCGCGCAGAAGAGATTCTTAAAGAGGTTTATAAGCCCGTCATTGACCTTGGAACTCCCTGGATTCGTGCAGACCTTCCAACAGCTGAACTCGTCAAAGTTGCAGCTAATTCATTCCTTGCAACAAAGATTTCATTTATCAACGCGATGGCTGAAGTATGTGAAGCAGCTGGCGGAGATGTCACGGTTTTGGCAAAGGCAATTGGTTACGACCCTCGTATTGGTAGTCGCTTCTTGCAAGCTGGTATTGGCTTTGGTGGAGGATGTCTTCCTAAAGATATCCGTGCATTTATGGCACGTGCACAAGAACTTGGTGCAGATCAAGCGCTCGAATTCTTACGTGAAATCGATGCAATTAACCTTCGTGCACGTCAGCGCGTCATTGATGTAGTGCGTGCAGACCTTTCAGAAGATCTCACTCAATACAAGATCGCTGTACTCGGTGCAACATTTAAGCCCGACAGTGACGATGTGCGAGATTCCCCAGCACTTGATATCGCTGCACAACTACAAGAAGCAGGTGCACAAGTTGTTGTTCATGATCCTAAGGGCATCGAACCTGCACGTAAGCGCTTCCCTAATCTTGATTACCAAGAGAAGGTTGTCGATGCAGTGAAGGGCGCAGATGCAATCTTGCACCTCACTGAGTGGAAGGAATATCGCGAGCTCGATCCATCAGTAATTGGTCAGCTCGTGAAGTCCAAGTTCCTGATTGACGGTCGCAATATGTTGGACCGTAACTTGTGGCGCGCAGCTGGCTGGCGCGTGCATGCATTGGGTAGAACTGACTAGAAACCAGTCTTTGCATTGCGACGGGCGCTCAATTGGGCGCCCTTTGCTTTTGCTTCTTCCGATAGCTCTGAGAGCTGAGATTCAATCTTCTTAGCAACTGATGCATCAGCTGATCCAATGATTCGTGCTGCAAGAATTCCAGCATTTTTTGCATTATCAATTCCTACAGTTGCTACTGGGATTCCACCTGGCATCTGCACGATGGAAAGAAGTGAATCCATTCCATCCAAGTTCTTAAGAGATACGGGAACTCCGATAACAGGAAGTGTTGTGAGTGCTGCAACCATCCCCGGAAGGTGCGCTGCTCCCCCTGCACCAGCAATGATTACTTTGTAACCCTTTGATGCAGCGGTCTTTGCAAACTCAACCATTTCTTCTGGCATGCGATGAGCAGAGACAACATCAGCGCTATAACTAATACCAAATGAATCAAGTGCCTTTGCTGCTTCCTCCATAACTGGCCAATCAGAGTCAGAGCCCATGATGATTGCGACATCTTTACGATCACTCATCGATTACTCCGCTCATGTAGTCACGTGCATGCTGCACATCAGTGGTTAATTGTAGAAGGTCTGAACCGACTGCGGTGACATGGCCAATCTTGCGCCCAGCGCGTACTTCCTTCTTGTAATGGTGGAATTTAAGGTCCGGATTACGTGCCATGAGATGAAGATAAGGACGATACATATCCGTCTTCTCGCCCCCCAAGATATTTCCCATGACTGCAATATCAGCAGTCATTGAAGGATCACCGAGCGGTAGATCAAGAATTGCCCGCAGATGTTGTTCGAACTGACTTGTCACAGAACCATCAATAGTCCAATGACCCGAGTTGTGTGGGCGCATTGCAAGCTCATTGATAAAGAGGTGCTCGCCTTTCACAAACATTTCAACTGCCATGACGCCAACCACGCCAACCTCTTGAGCAATATCGAGTGCAATCTTCTGCGCCTTTTCAGCTAGCTCTGTCGAAATATTCTGCGCAGGAGAGATTGTCATCGTGCAGATTCCATCTTCTTGAATTGTCTCAGTTGGAGTCCAAGATGTTGCTTGTCCATGAGGAGAACGCGCAACCATTACGGCAATCTCGGTGTCAAATGAGATGAGTTCTTCAATAAGTAGTTGAGGCGTAGTTTTTAGTACCTCAGCAAGCTCATCTTGAGAATTAATCTTCCAGACTCCACGGCCGTCATAACCACCAGAAATAGCCTTTGCAATCAGTGGATAACGATCAATATCTGCAGTTGTTGTAACAACCTTCCATGCAGGAGATGGGAATGAACTTAGCTTCTCGCGCATCTGCGCCTTATCTTGTGAATAGATAAATGCTGATGATGGTGGATAAACCTTTACGCCCGTTGCTTCGAGACCTTTGATGACCGATAGCGGCACAAGTTCATGCTCGAAGGTAACAACATCACATTCTTCAGCAAATTTCTTCAACGCCTCAAGGTCTATGTAATCACCAACAACATGATGGGTGATCTGGGCACCAGAATCTCCGGCGCTTTGTGCAAAGAGAAGAAGATCAATTCCAAGTGCGGTAGCTGGCGCCACCATCATCCGTGCCAGTTGCCCTGCGCCAATGACGCCAACTCGAGGGAATCTTTCGTTCACAGAAGCTATCGTAGATGAACGATGTCTCCCACTGTTACTCGAGAACCATCTTCGAGAATGAGTTCACCGGCAGGCGTGACATCAACGGCTTTGCCCGTCTTATAGCTTGCATCAGGATGTTCAATACGAACCTGCTGCCCCATAGTTGAAGAATGCTCGCAATAGAGATGACGCAGATCTTCACCGCTCTGCCATCTTTCGAAGAGTTCTTCAAAGGTAGTCAGAAAAGAGGCAAGTATGAGATTGCGATCAAGGACTGGAAAATGGTGGAGTGCAAGTGATGTTGCATGATCGACAGGAAGTTCTTCCTTTGTCATTCCAACATTGATTCCAACTCCAATAATGATTCCATCGCCACTTACTTGAGCGATGATTCCGCCGACTTTACCTTCACCAAGAACAATGTCATTCGGCCATTTAAGAGTGGGAGAAAAACTAGGATCAATCTTTGCTAGTGCGAAGATTGCACTCAGTCCTGTGAGTAATGTGAGAAATGACCAATCAGATTTATCGCGTTCTGGTTTTACATAGAGAGAGAACATGAGAGCAGACGAAGTAGGTGCATCGAATTTTCTATCAAGACGTCCACGTCCTGCACTTTGATATTCCGTTGCAACAACTTCGCCATGCTTAGCTTTTTCTTCTGCGACCAATTGAGCAATATCGTCTTGAGTGGAGCCCGTGACTTCAACCACGCTTACTCGCCAGTACCGCGAGATATTTTCTGAGATCACCAAAGTATCTAGCGGTGGTCTTGGCGCAACTGTGCTCACGACTAGTACCTTATGTTCATGAGCCCAGATCTGCACACTACCGCGGGAAAAATCGAAGACCTCCGCGAAAGAATTGATGAAGCCGTCCACGCTGGTTCTGCCCGAGCAGAAGAGAAGCAGCACGCCAAGGGCAAGGGAACCGCTCGCGAACGCATCGAGATGCTTGTAGATCCTGATTCATTTACTGAGATTGATGAGTTCGCTCGTCACCGCGCACAAAACTTTGGCATGGAGAAGAACCGCCCTTACGGCGACGGTGTAATCATCGGAACTGCAACCGTTGATGGCAGGCCAATTGCTCTCTATTCACAAGACTTCACGGTCTTTGGTGGATCACTCGGTGAAGTGCATGCAGAGAAGATTGTGAAGATTGCTGAGTTTGCGCTGAAGTCAGGAATTCCACTGATTGGAATTAACGATTCAGGTGGCGCTCGAATCCAAGAAGGCGTTGCCTCACTTAATGGCTACGGAAGAATCTTCCGCCTTAACACTCGCTCATCAGGTGTCATTCCTCAGATTTCACTCATCCTCGGTCCATGTGCTGGTGGATCTGCATATTCCCCAGCGCTCACTGACTTCACCGTTATGGTGAAGGAGACCTCAAACATGTTTATTACTGGTCCTGATGTCATCAAGACTGTTACAGGCGAAGATGTTGGAATGGAAGAGCTCGGCGGAGCCTTTACTCACAACACCAAATCTGGAAACGCGCATTACATGGCAGATTCTGAAGCTGATGCGATTGATTATGTGAAGGCACTCTTGTCTTATCTTCCATCAAATAATATGGATGGATCTCCTGTCCTTCCACCTACAGAGACTCTCGATAAGAGCGCATCCGATACTGCCCTCAATACATTGATCCCTGATAGTCCTAACCAGCCTTATGACATGAAATCACTTATCCAGGCACTTGTTGATGAAGGTGAATTCCTAGAAGTACATGCGCTCTATGCTCCAAATATTGTGGTTGGCTTTGCGCGAATCGAAGGTCAATCCATCGGAATCATTGCTAACCAGCCATCACAACTTGCTGGAACGCTTGATATCAACTCATCAGAGAAGGCAGCTCGCTTCTTGCGTTTCTGCGATGCATTCAATATTCCAATCCTTACTCTCGTTGACGTACCTGGATTTATGCCAGGAACTGAGCAAGAGTGGAATGGCATCATTCGTCGCGGCGCAAAGCTTCTCTACGCCTACGCTGAAGCATCAGTGCCTCTTGTAACCCTTATTACTCGTAAGGCATACGGTGGAGCATTTATTGTTATGGGTTCAAAATACCTTGGCAGTGATATCAACTTTGCGTGGCCTAGCGCTGAAATTGCAGTGATGGGCGCACAAGGTGCCGTCAATATTCTCTATCGCAAAGATTTAGCAGAAGCTAAGGATCAAGATGCAAAGCGCGCTGAACTCATTACTGAGTACACCGAGAAGTTCTCCAATCCGTACTTGGCTGCAGAGCGCGGAACAATCGATAGCGTGATTGAACCTGAAGATTCACGTCAATACATCACAAAGGCATTTCGCACGTTAAAAACTAAGCGCGATACCTTGCCTGCTCGTAAGCACGGAAATATTCCTCTATAAGAATGAAATTTACTGTCACTGCGGGCAATCCAACGCCTGAAGAACTTCTTGCTCTTCGGGCGGTATTGGCAAACCACAAAGCTGTCGACATCAAACCTGTCATTAAGCGAAGTGTCTTTGCGCTTCCTCAACTGCGTCAGCCCCTGCCACATCAACTTACCTTCAGCGCACGAAAGCACCGTTAAATGCCTCGTATTGTTTTAGCATCTCAGTCAACTTCGCGACGTCGCCTACTTGAGGATGCAGGGCTTAAGCCAACTATCATCGTCAGCAATGTTGATGAAGAAACTGATTTCTTCAATGCAATGGCTCCTGTTGATATGGTGATTGCGCTTGCAATATCTAAGGCTCACACTGTCCGCGAGATGATTGATTACCCGGCAATCATTATTGGGTGTGATTCCACATTTGATGTCGACGGCATCTCTTTTGGCAAGCCAGGAACACCCGAGATTGCAATCGAGCGAGCACAGAAGATTAGCGGCCGCACAGGACTCCTCCACACAGGGCATTGCATCATTGATACAGAGCAAGGAATAGAAATTGCTGATCGGGTGACTACAAAAGTCACCTTCACAGATATGACAGAGGAAGAGATTGCTGATTACGTGGCATCTGAAGAGCCTTTGCATGTTGCCGGAGGATTTACTCTCGATGGCTTCGGAAGTCCATTTATTCCTGTGATTGAGGGCGATTACACCAATGTTGTGGGCATATCGATGCCATTTCTTCGTAACGCAATGAAGCAACTTGGTTATTCTTGGCCTCAAGTCAAGGAGATGTCATGAAACGCGTATTGATAGCAAATCGAGGAGAGATTGCTCTTCGCGTTATACGTGCATGTAAAGATCACGGACTTGAATCTGTAGCGATGTACTCTGAAGAAGATCGCGATGCACTGCATGCACAGAGCGCCGATTTTGCTTATTCGCTCAATGGCACAGTTGCTAAAGATACTTACCTCAACATCCCTAAAATTATTGCTCTTGCAAAAGAGTCTGGCGCTGATGCCGTGCACCCTGGTTATGGATTCCTTTCAGAGAATGCACATTTTGCTCAAGCGGTTCTCGATGCTGGACTGATCTGGATTGGTCCCCCACCTGCAGCTATCAGCGCACTTGGAGATAAAGTCTCGGCTCGTCGGATTGCAGCTAAGGCGGGTGCACCACTTGTCGCAGGCACGAAAGATCCAGTAACTGGCCATGAAGAAGTAGTTGCCTTTGCAAAAGAGCATGGACTTCCCGTTGCTATCAAGGCTGCATTTGGTGGCGGAGGTCGCGGTCTTAAAGTTGCGCGCACTATGGAAGAAATTCCTGAGCTCTACGCATCTGCAGTACGTGAAGCTATTGCAGGCTTTGGGCGCGGTGAGTGTTTTGTTGAGCGCTATCTCGATAAACCTCGGCACGTTGAAACTCAAGTGCTTGTTGATAAGCATGGCCATGCGGTCGTTGTTTCAACTCGTGATTGCTCATTGCAACGTCGCCATCAGAAACTTGTAGAAGAAGCACCTGCACCATTTCTTACTGATGCGCAGAATGAAGAGCTTTATCGCTCTAGTAAGGCGATCATGAAGGAAGCCGGTTATATCGGCGCCGGCACATGTGAATTCCTTGTTGGTCTTGATGGAACTATCTCTTTCCTTGAGGTAAACACACGTCTACAGGTTGAGCACCCAGTATCTGAAGAGGTAACAGGAATCGATCTTGTGCGCGAACAATTCCGTATTGCAATGGGTGAAAGCCTTGGATTTGATGACCCAGTTATTCGTGGGCACTCCATTGAGTTCCGTATTAATGGTGAAGATCCTGGACGATCATTCTTGCCAGCTCCAGGTCGCATCACTGCTTGGAATATCCCAACAGGTCCTGGTGTCCGAGTTGATGCAGGTTTCCGTAATGGTGATGTCATCGGCGGAAATTTTGATTCGCTGCTTGCAAAGTTGATTGTCACTGGCGCAACGCGCAAAGAAGCAATCCAACGAGCACGTCGCGCTCTTGCTGAGTTTGAAGTAGGTGGGCTTGCCACAGCAATTCCATTCCACCGAGCGATTGTCGAAGATCCTGCATACACAGAAGATTTCAAGGTCTACACAAGCTATATCGAAAATGAGTTTAAGAACGAAATCTCCGCCTTTGAATCAACTGCTGCAGAGATACAGACTCACGTTGCTGCAGAAAAACTCGTCGCTGAAGTCAATGGAAAGCGCTTTGAAATTCTCGTTCATGCACCAGAACCTGTTGTGAAGCGCCATCGCGCAAAGCAATCATCAGGTGGCGGCTCAACAGGAACAGGGCTCTCAAGTCCTATGCAGGGCACTGTCGTAAAGATTGCAGTTGAAGAGGGCCAGAGCGTTGAAGCTGGAGAACTCATCATCGTTCTTGAAGCGATGAAGATGGAGCAACCTCTGAACGCCCACAAGTCAGGTGTGATTAAGAACCTAAAAGCTGTCATCGGTGAGACCGTGGCCAGCGGAACAGTTCTCTGTGACATTATTGAGGCATGACCTCAACCGAACTTCTCTACTCTGATCCACTAGCTGCTGCTACAAAAGCGGCGGCTGAAATCGCAGAACGCACTGGCGTTGCTTCTCACGATGTTGCACTCGTGATGGGTTCTGGTTGGGTGACTGCAGCTGATGCACTCGGTGCTCCTGCATATGAGTGCGATGCCCATGAAATCACTGGGTTTTTTGCACCTGCAGTTGAAGGTCATTCAGGAAAAGTTCGCTCTTATGAGATCGTTGAAAATGGAAAGACTATTCGCGCACTTGTTTTTCTTGGTCGCACACACCTCTATGAAGGCAAAGGTATGGAGCCTGTTGTGCACGGAGTCCGTACAGCAGTCAAAGCAGGCTGCAAAGTTGTCATCCTTACCAATGCTTGCGGCGGTATCAATACTTCTTACAAGGTGGGCCAGCCAGTCATCATTCGTGATCACATCTCTCTTACCGCTGCATCTCCTCTATCTGGCGCAACATTTATCGATCTCACCGATCTCTATAGCAAGCGCATTCGTGAGATTGTAAAGAAGGAAGATTCATCTCTCTCTGAAGGTGTCTATGTGCACTGGCGTGGTCCTACATATGAAACACCAGCTGAAATCTTGATGATGCGCACCATGGGTGCTGACCTTGTTGGAATGTCTACAGTTCCTGAAGCAATTGCAGCACATGCACTCGGTGCAGAAGTTTTAGGTATCTCACTCGTTACCAATGCTGCTGCTGGTGTTACCGGCGAGAAGTTAAACCATGAAGAAGTAATTGCTGCTGGAAAAGCTGCAGCAGATCGCATGGGAACGCTGCTCAAAAACACTATTCCTAAACTCGTCTAACGCGATTAAACTTCATTTATGAATCCCACTCTGCGCGCTGAAGTTCAAGCGTGGATTGCTGACGATCCAGATCCCAAGACCGCTGCCCAGCTTCAATCGCTGCTAGATGCAGAAGATGAAACGGCACTCAGTAAATACTTCAATGGATTTCTCCAGTTCGGCACTGCAGGTCTTCGCGGCCCCATAGGTCCTGGACCATCCTGCATGAACCGTGCAGTTGTCGGTCGCACAGCAGCAGGTATTGCTTCATATATGAAAAAACGTGGAATGACGAAGGTTGTTATTGGACGCGATGCTCGTTATGGATCAGAGGATTACACCTTTGAAACTGCTGAAATCATGAGTGGTGCTGGAATGGATGTCTCCATCCTTCCGCGCCCGCTACCCACTCCTGTACTTGCCTTTGCAACTGCACATCTTGGATGCGATATCGGAATCATGGTGACAGCAAGCCATAATCCACCGCAAGATAATGGTTATAAAGTTTATGTGGGGCCTGTTGCCGATGGAATCGACTACTCATCTTCACAAATCATCAATCCAACTGATGGATTTATCGCAGCAGAAATTTCTTCCGTCACATCCTTGAAATCAATCACCCGCGGAAGTAAGTGGACAGTTCTGGGCGAAGAAGTTATCACTGAGTATGTAAAGCGAACCTCAGCACTTGCTCCACGCCCTGGTGATCTCAAGATTGTTTATACCGCTATGCATGGAGTGGGAACAGAGACGATTCAAAGAGTTTTTAACCATGCAGGATTTGCCACTCTCATTCTTGTAGATGAGCAATGCACGCCAGATCCAGATTTTCCAACCGTCGCATTTCCTAACCCTGAGGAACCAGGAGCTATTGATTTAGCTCTCAAGAAGGCGCGTGATTTTGGTGCAGACCTTGTTATAGCAAATGATCCCGATGCAGATCGCTGCGCTGCTGCAATTAATGACCCAAAGGTGGGCTGGCGCATGCTTCGCGGAGATGAGCTTGGCATTGTTTTTGGTGAATGGATTGCTCGTTCAAAGCCGAGGGGAAGCTTTGCTAACTCCATCGTCTCCTCTTCAACTTTAAGAAAGATTAGTGGCCACTACGGCATAGATTTCCAAGAAGTTCTCACAGGATTTAAATGGATTGCAAAGATTGAAAATCTTGCCTTCGGATATGAGGAAGCAATCGGTTATGCCGTTGACTCTGATAACGTCAATGATAAAGATGGAATCTCTGCAGCAATCTTCTTGGCCCAAATTGCAGTCGACCTCAAGCGCGATGGTTTAACGATTTCGGATCTTCTCAATCAAGTATGGGAACGACATGGCTTCCATGGCACTGAACAGATCTCTATTCGAGTAACAGATATGTCTGCAATTACACGTCTGCTAGCTGGCCTTCGCACTAACCCACCACGTGAGATTGCAGGGCGAGCAGTCGAATCTATCGATGACTTAGCAGCACCTCGCGATGGACTGCCACCAACAGATGGACTACGGATCTGGCTAGCAGGGGGCATTCGCATCATCGTGCGGCCATCAGGCACCGAGGCGAAGATGAAGTGTTATATAGAGGTTGTCACTGCGACGTCTGATGAATCACAGAAATTACTCGACGAGATTCGCCAGCCTCTGAAAGAATTGCTTTCATGAGTTTCTACGGCCTAGTTGATGGATCAGAGAAATCTCTTATTCAATACCTTGATCAACTCTCTGGCGTCGATCAAGTTGGCGCAGAGGCACGAGCTGCGATGCTTGCGACTAGAAGTATTAAGACAACAAGTAAGAAGTGGGCAATTGAAACTGCAATCTCCATGGTTGACCTCACAACCTTGGAAGGCGCTGATACACCCGGCAAAGTCCGCGCACTGTGTTCTAAGGCAGTAAGACCTGATCCCACAGATCCAACTGTTCCAAGCGTTGGCGCGGTCTGTGTCTATAACGATATGGTCGAAATTGCTCGCACACATCTTGATGCAATCGGTGGAAAACATGTCCCTGTAGCGGCAGTGTCTACTGCATTTCCATCAGGGCGTGCATCGATGGAAGTGAAGATTCAAGATACGCAAGATGCAATCAATGCAGGTGCTGGCGAAATCGATATGGTGATCGATCGCGGGGCTTTTCTTGCTGGTAAATATGGTTTAGTTTTTGATGAAATTGTGAAAATCAGAGAAGTCTGCGGAGATAAAGCCCACCTCAAAGTTATCTTTGAGACAGGCGAGCTGGTCACCTATGACAACGTTCGCAAAGCTTCTTATCTTGCAATGCTTGCAGGTGCCGATTTCATCAAGACCTCCACCGGAAAAGTTGCCCCAGCCGCAACGCCTCCCGTAGTCCTCGTGATGTTAGAAGCAGTACGTGATTTCTACGCAATCACTCAACGCAGAATTGGTGTGAAGCCTGCAGGTGGCATCAGAACAACAAAGGATGCAATCAAGCAACTTGTGCTGGTCAATGAGACAGCTGGGCCGGAATGGTTGGCTCCCAACCTATTTCGCATCGGTGCCAGCGCTCTACTCAATGACTTACTGATGCAACGCATGAAAATGTCAGATGGCTACTACGCTAGCCCTAACTACGTCACGATCGATTAGAAGAGGCCAGAATGACTTTTGAATACGCTCCGGCGCCTGAATCTCGATCCATCGTCTCTATCAAGCCTAAGTATGGCCACTTCATCAATGGCTCCTTTGTTGCTGGAAAGAAGCACTTTCCCACCATCAATCCTGCAACTGAAGAAATCCTGAGCCATATCGCTTTAGGTGGAACTTCAGATGTTGATAAAGCTGTGATGGCTGCGCAGAAGGCATATACAAAGACGTGGTCGAAGTTATCTGGCAAGGAGCGGGGAAAGTACCTCTATCGCATTGCACGTATTCTTCAAGAGCGAGCACGTGAGTTCGCAGTTCTTGAAACTCTTGATAATGGAAAGCCAATCCGCGAAACCCGCGATATAGATATTCCACTCGTTTCAGCACACTTCTTCTATCACGCTGGGTGGGCTGACAAATTAGATTATGCCGGCCTCGGCCACTCCCCTAAGGCATATGGAGTTGCAGGACAGATCATTCCTTGGAATTTCCCACTACTTATGCTTGCATGGAAAGTTGCACCTGCACTTGCAACAGGTAACACAGTAGTTCTTAAGCCAGCTGAAACCACATCTCTCACTGCGCTTCTCTTCGCTGAAGTCTGCCAGCAAGCAGAACTTCCAGATGGTGTTGTAAACATTGTTACAGGCGATGGTTCCACGGGTAGTGCAATCGTCAACCACCCAGGAATACATAAGATTGCATTCACAGGCTCTACTGAAGTTGGTAAGAAGATTGCTCGGGCAATAGCTTCTACAGATAAGAAGGCAACTCTTGAGCTTGGTGGCAAAGGTGCAAATATCGTCTTTGACGATGCACCTGTCGATGAAACTGTAGAAGGCATAGTTAACGGAATCTTCTTCAACCAAGGCCATGTCTGCTGCGCAGGCTCACGCCTGATTGTGCAGGAAAGTATTGCTGAAGAGATTATTGAAAAGCTCAAAGTGCGAATGGCAAAGATTCGTGTGGGCGATCCACTCGATAAGAACACAGATCTCGGTGCAATCAACTCCAAAGAGCAGCTCATTAAAATCAAGGAGCTCTCTGCTATTGGTGATGCTGAAGGCGCTGAAAGATGGAGCCCCCAGTGCAACCTCTCCGATAAGGGTTTCTGGTTTGCTCCCACTATCTTTACTGGTGTCACACAAGCCAATCGCATTGCTCAAGAAGAGATTTTTGGTCCAGTCCTTTCAGTCTTAACCTTTAGAACCCCACAAGAGGCGATGGATAAGGCCAATAACACCCCCTTTGGATTATCTGCAGGAATCTGGAGCGAGAAAGGCTCCCGTATTTTCTGGGCAAGCCAACACCTCAAGGCCGGTGTCATCTGGGCAAATACCTTTAATAAGTTTGATCCGGCATCGCCTTTCGGTGGTTATAAAGAATCTGGCTGGGGCCGCGAAGGTGGCAAGCATGGATTAGCTGCATATTTAAAAAATGGTAAAGAAACCGGGGCGAAGTAAATGGCTACTAAGAAAGAGTCTCGCGTAGAAGTGAAGAAGACATACAAACTCTTCATCAATGGCGCTTTCCCTCGTAGTGAATCAGGTCGCGTCTTTGAAGTGACTGCAAAAAATGGTGACTTTATTGCAAACCCAGCACTTGCATCTCGTAAAGATTTGCGTGATGCAGTGACCGCTGCTCGCGCAGCGCAATCTGGTTGGTCAAAGGCAACTGCCTATAACCGTGGACAGATTCTTTATCGAATCGCCGAGATGCTTGAAGGGCGAGCAGATCAATTCGAATCAGAGATTGCTCTCAGCTCTCATGTAACACCTGCAAAGGCTAAGGCTTTGGTTGCTGAAGCAATCGATCGATGGGTTTGGTATGCAGGTTGGAGTGACAAACTTCAAGCAGTCAGCGGTGCAACTAACCCAGTCTCAGGTCCATTCTTCAACTTCTCTATCTCTGAACCTCAAGGAGTGGTTGCAATCGCATCCTCAGATGACTTCCTTGAATTTATCGATGCGATTGCTGCAGCAGTAGTTTCAGGAAATACCTCTGTTGTGCTCGTACCAGGTGCTTTAGCAGTTCCTGCTATGTCATTTGCTGAAGTTCTTGCCACAAGTGATCTTCCTGCTGGTGTCATCAATATTCTCACTGGCTCACTCGATGAACTCGCTCCATGGGCAGCATCTCATATGGATATTGATGGCTTTGATATCTCTGGAATACAGAAGAAGAAGCATGGAGCACTCAAGGAGGCAGGAGCTGAGAACCTCAAGCGGATTCATTCATTTGGATCAGGAAAAACTCCTGCGCGCATCCTTGCCTTTATGGAGTCTAAAACTGTCTGGCATTCAGTCGGAGTTTAAGCTCTTACTCTCCAGCAATCTTTAGGTAGGCCGGCTTCACAACGCTTTCAATAATGGCAAGACGCTCTTCAAATGGAATAAATGAGCTCTTGAGCGCATTAATGGTCACACGCTGTAAGTCCTGGAAGGTCCAATCGCATTGATTAACCATCTCCGTCATCTCGCGAGTCATGGACGTTGCTGACATAAGACGATTATCTGTATTGATGGTGACTCGGAAGCGTAGCTTTGCAAGGCGCGCAAGCGGGTGGTGAGCAAATGAATCTGCAACACCTGTCTGAATATTTGATGATGGACACATCTCAAGAGGAACGCGGCGATCGCGCACATATGCAGCAAGCCGACCAAGGCGCGGTGGCGTGTGATTGAAATCGATATCGTCAGTGATGCGAACTCCGTGGCCTAAGCGCTCAGCACCGCATAATTGAATCGCTTCCCAGATAGAAGGAAGTCCATATGCCTCACCAGCATGGATGGTGAAGTGTGCATTTTCGCGACGCAGAAATTCAAAGGTATCTAGCTGATCACTTGGCGGGAATCCGTCTTCAGGGCCAGCGATATCAAATCCAACAACACCTTGATCGCGATACTTCACTGCAAGTTCTGCTACTTCCTGCGAAAGTTCATTTTGGCGCATTCCGCAAAGCAGAGTCATCACACGGATAACATTTCCTTCAGCTTTTGCTTCCGCTTCTCCTTCACGGAATCCTTCAAGTATTGCCTCAATTGCTTGTGTGAGCGTTAAACCCTTTTCGGTGATGAGTTCTGGTGCCATGCGTACTTCAGCATAGACAACGCCATCACGCGCTAAATCAACTGCACATTCACGAGCTACGCGCACGATGTCCTGTTTACGCTGCATCACGGCAACAGTGTGGGCGAAAGTTTCAAGATAGAGAACGAGTGAACCTGAATCACAGGAACTACGGAACCATTCAGCAAGTTCAACTGGGTCATATGTTGGAAGCTCATGGCCAATTTCTTTTGCAATATCAATAATTGTTTGAGGACGTAGCCCACCATCGAGGTGATCATGCAGAAGTGCTTTAGGTAAGCGCTTTACCTGCTCTGCTGTTGGCTTCTTTGTTAAGTCACTCATTACTTAAATTCTCTCTAACACTAGAGGCAGACGATTTACTGTTCCACCTTCAACTATTGTGACAGCACCTTCGAGAATTTCCAGAGCGCGAGGAAAGCGGGCAGCTTCATCCGTGTGCAAAGTCATCAGCGGTGCGCCAGCTGCGATGTAATCCCCAGGCTTAGCGTGGAGTTCGATTCCAGCACCAGCTTGAACCTTCTCACCCTGCTTAGAGCGACCTGCGCCCAATCGCCAAGCACTGACCCCGACTTTCATCGCATCCATCGTTGTAATCGTTCCGCTATTGGCTGCCTTCACGACATGGGTCTCGCGTGCCACAGGAAGTGCTGCATCAGGATCTCCACCTTGCGCGCTAATCATGCGGCGCCAATGATCCATCGCACTTCCATCTTTAAGCGCTGTCTCTGGATCTTTGCCAACAATTCCTGCTGCATCAATCATTTCTCGCGCAAGGATAATAGTTAATTCAACTACATCAGATGGACCTCCACCTGCAAGTACCTCAACAGATTCTCGAACTTCAAGTGCATTGCCAGCAGTAAGTCCAAGTGGAACATCCATAGCTGTTACTAATGCGCGAGTTTTAACGCCAGCATCTTTGCCCAGCTGAACCATGGTGCGAGCCAGTTCAGATGCCTTTGCAGGATCTGACATAAATGCTCCACTTCCAGTCTTCACATCCAGAACGAGCGCTGAAGTTCCTTCGGCAATCTTCTTACTCATAATCGAGGATGCAATCAAAGGAATCGCCTCAACGGTTGCTGTGACATCTCGTAGTGCATAGAGCTTCTTATCTGCAGGTGCTAAACCAGCACCTGCAGCACAAATAACTGCACCTGTCTCTTGGAGAACTTTCAACATCTCATCATTTGTTAATGATGCGCGCCATCCAGGAATCGATTCAAGTTTGTCGAGAGTTCCACCAGTGTGGCCAAGTCCGCGACCAGAGAGTTGAGGTACTGCTCCCCCGCATGCTGCAACAAGGGGTGCAAGAGGAAGAGTGATCTTGTCTCCAACTCCACCAGTTGAATGCTTATCTGCAGTCTTACGATCTAACTTCGACCAATCCATACGTTCGCCACTATTGATCATCGCATTGGTCCAGCGGGAAATTTCGCGAGAGTTCATACCGTTGAGCAGAATTGCCATAAGTAGTGCAGACATCTGTTCATCTGCAACAACGCCGCGTGTATAGGCGTCGATGATCCAATCGATTTGTAGATCCGTTAACTCGTTATGGTCACGTTTAGCGGCAATGATTTCAACGGCTGCAAAAGGTTCCATCATGACAAGCGTTCGTTCATCTCTTCAGGGCCAAATGCCCATGGAAGTAGATCACCGAGAGTCTTAATGCCTTCATTGGTCGCCATCTGCAACTTAGAGCCTCCATGTTCTTGCAAGAGCTGGCGGCAGCGGCCACATGGCATCAAAGGATTTCCTGCAATATCAACACATACAAATGCCACAAGACGACCACCACCAGTTGCAATAAGAGTAGAGACCAATCCGCATTCAGCGCAGAGAGTTAATCCGTAACTCGCGTTCTCAACATTGCACCCAGTAATAACGCGACCATCATCGACAAGGGCTGCAACACCGACAGGAAAGTTTGAGTAGGGTGAATAAGCCTTCTTCATTGCACCGAGTGCTTCTGTGCGCAGTAAATCCCAATTGATCTCCATTAGTGAGAACCGCCTCCACGTTTATAGGCAACGCCATCTGCTGCAGGCGCTCGAACCCTGCCGACAAAGCCTGAGACAGCGATGATTGTTGCAATGTAAGGAGCCATCAACATAAATTCAGATGGAATTGGTGTTCCTGTGATGGTGAGCAATCCTTGCAAGTTATCTGCAAAGCCGAAGATGAGTGCAGCTGCTACTGCTCCAAGTGGACTCCAACGACCGAAGATAAGAGCCGCAAGTGCGATAAAACCTTTACCTGCAGTCATCTCCTTGCTAAAGGAGCCAACCGCACCCAGTGTGAAGAATGCTCCACCAAGACCTGCAACAGCACCTGCAATAAGAACATTGCGGAAACGGATTTTATTCACATCGATTCCAACAGATTCAGCAGCCGTTGGATGTTCTCCTACAGAGCGAGTGCGTAGGCCCCATTTAGATTTAAAGAGGGCAACGTGAATAACGATCACAGCCACATACATCAGATAAACAATGATGCTCTGGGCAAAGAGGGTTGGTCCAATGACGGGAATTTTCGAAAGTATCGGTATTTCAATAGGTGCAAAGGTGCCACCTGAGTTCCACGTTGATTGGTAAGGAATAAGCAATTTCTTATAGAGGAAGCCAGTAAGTCCAATGACTAGAACATTGAGCACAAAGCCAAGAACTACTTGGTCTATTCCATATTTAATCGCAAAGACTGCAAGTAACCACGCAATTGCAGCTCCTGCAAAGGGTGCCACAACAAGTCCAGCAATCTTGTTCTGTGTAAGAGATGCAATGACTCCAGACATAAATGCGCCAGCAAGTAACTGTCCTTCGATGGCGATATTGATGACTCCTGAGCGCTCAGAGAGCACACCTGCCATAGCTCCGAAGATCAATGGAACAGAGAGAAAGAGCGCACCTTGCAGAAGTCCTGTGAATGGAATGAACTTACCTGCAGCCGCCCAACAAAGAAATGACATGAGAAATGATGCACCAAAGAGCGCACTCGCTGCACGGCTAGTTTTGCGAGCACGGAACTGTAGCGTTGCAATTCCCACGGCCAACAAGGAAATTACCGCAAAGAAGAGTCCGCCAGTCTTTGAATTAACAATGATCTCTTTTGCAAGTACCCACTCGTTGCCCAACACAAAGCTATAGGTGACAGGTTGTCCCGTCTTTGGAAGTAGACCAAAGATGGCAAGAGCGAATGCTCCAAGGCTTGCCATCGTGATAATCCCGCGCTTGCGACGACGTTCTGGTGCAGAGAGAGTGCGCACTTCAACAGTACTCATTAGCCATTCCATCCCTTCGAAGCAACGGTTGTGCCCTCATCGACATTCTTGAGGCGGAAGAGAGATTTAATCAGCGCAGGTGCCGCGATAAAGAGAACTACTAAGGCCTGGATCACTAAGACAAGATCAAGTGGTGTTTCCGTACTTGCCTGCATGGTTAATCCACCGGCACGTAATGCGCCAAAGAGAAGTGCTGCAAAGACTGTTCCAATTGGTGTTGCACGACCTAGGAGAGCCACAGTGATTGCATCAAAACCAAAACTTCCACCCACACCTGAAGTCATCGCAGGTTCTGAACCAAGAATTTGAACTGCTCCACCAAGACCTGCAAGAGCGCCTGCAATAAACATTACTGACGTTGTCACGCGAGCGACAGAGATACCTGCGGTGCGGGAGGCTGCAGCATTTGCACCAACTGCGCGGAATCTAAATCCCCACGTACTACGACTTAGAAGCCACCAGATTGCTGCTGCTGCGATTAAGGCAATGATGAAACCTAAATTAGCCCGCAGATCAGGTCCAAAGAGATGCGGCAATTGCGCACTCTCGCGCACATCAGGTGCCAGTGGATCTTGTCGACCTGGACGCAAGAATGCAGTTGTGCTGAGCAACCAGAGCAAGAAGTAGCCTGCAACATAGTTGAGCATGATCGTCACAATAACTTCATGGGCACCGGTTCGAGCTTTGAGGAATCCAACAAACCCGCCATAGAGTCCCGCAAAGAGCATTGCGACCACAATTGCTGCAATTGCGTGGATAACAATGGGAAGTTCGAATGTAAAACCAATCCAACTTGCTCCTATTGCACCTGCAATAAATTGTCCTTGTGCACCGATATTAAAGAGGCCTGCGCGAAATGCTAGTGCCACAGATAAACCAGTAAGGATCAAAGGAGAGGCTGCAACAAGAGTTTCAGAAAGCGGATAGAAACCTTGTAAGAAATGTCCTTCTGCCAGTTGTGGATCAAAGATAGATCCGCGAAATAGCGCCCAATAGGCACCTGCTGCAGTTGAAAATCCTTTTCCGATCATCGATAACGGTTGGCTCTTAAGTGCCAACACCTTTGAATCAGAGAGCGCAACGAGTAGGCCTCCAACAAAGAGCGCCATTGCAAATGAGAGTGCAGGAAGAATGAGCTTCTTTAACTTCATGGCTTCACTCCAGCCATCAATAGCCCTAGATCTTCACGAGAAGTAGTTGCGGGAACAATTGCAATAAATTCTCCTCGATACATCACAGCTATTCGGTCTGCGAGAGCAGAAACTTCATCTAGTTCAGTACTAAAGAGAAGTACGGCTCTTCCTGCGTCGCGCTCGGCGATGATGCGCTCGTGCACAAATTCAATGGAACCAACATCGAGACCACGTGTTGGTTGAGACGCAACAACCAGTTTCACGGGACGTGATAGCTCACGAGCAAGAACTACCTTTTGCTTATTTCCACCCGATAATGATGACGCGCTGTCTTTTGCTGACTGAGTACGAATATCAAATTCAGCAACACGCTTCTCGGCCTCCTGTGAAACCACGCTCTGAGAGATAACGGGTCCTTTCGCATACGGAGGTAAGTCATGAAGATCAAGGATGAGATTCTCTTCAATACTAAATGAACCAATAAGTCCATCCTCTTCGCGTGATTCAGGCACAAATGCTATTCCTGAATGTAGAGCTTCACGGACAGATGCCTTGGTGATATCGATGCCATCGAGTGAGATCGAACCATGAACATGCTCTTGCAGACCCACGATGGCTTCAGCTAATTCTGTTTGCCCATTACCTTGCACTCCAGCAACAGCGAGTATTTCTCCAGTATGGAGGTCGAATGAAACATCCTTCACAAGAGTGCGTCCTGTGTGATCTGAAATATTGAGATTCTTCACTGCAAGCATGATCTTGCCCAATTTCGGAGCTGACTTATCGACATCGAGAGAGACTGGTCGACCTACCATGAGAGATGCGAGCTCTTCCTGAGAGGCGCTCGGGGATGCGGTTCCAACAACCTTTCCACGGCGGATGATGGTGATCTTGTCAGCAGCTTCCTTCACTTCACGAAGTTTGTGAGTGATAAAAACAATTGAAGTTCCATTCGCTTTAAGCTTCTTCATATTGCGAAGTAACTCATCTGTCTCTTGTGGTGTGAGAACCGCTGTTGGTTCATCAAGAATCAATACCTTCGCATCATAAATAAGCGCTCGAATGATTTCTACACGCTGCTGAAGTCCAACTGGAAGATTCTCGACTATTGCATCTGGATCTATATCAAAATTGAATTCGGCAGAGACCCTCAAAATTTCTTTTCGTGCCGCCTCAAGGTCTAGAAGGCCAGGACCTTTAGTTTTTTCGTGGCCCAGAACAATGTTCTCTGCAACTGTAAACACCGGAATCAGCATGAAGTGCTGATGAACCATGCCGATACCAGCAGCAAGAGCGTCTAATGGTGAATCGATTGAGACAACTTTTCCATCAACACTTATGGTTCCTTCATCAGGAGCCAGTAAGCCATAAACAATATTCATCAGGGTTGATTTGCCTGCGCCATTTTCGCCGAGGATTGCGTGAATTTCTCCATCAGCTACCGCAAGATCAATTCCATCATTAGCGGTGAGGGACCCAAAGCGCTTGGTAATTCCGCGCAATTCGAGTGACATGTGCGTAAATCTACTAGTTTTCGTTCACTTTAGAAAGTTAAATCAAAATAAAACTGGGCTAGCACCGAAGTGCTAGCCCAGTTTTATAACTGATTGGTCAACTAATTACTTAGCTGAAACCTTTCCACTGCGGATATCGTTACCGAGCTTTGTAACTTCGGTACGAAGTGCTGTAGGAACCTTACGGATCAAGTCATGGTAAGGAGCTAGGAATGTTCCTGCATTCTTGAGGTTACCGTTGTAACCTGTTGAAGAGAACTTTCCATTTGCTTCATCCTTGATTACAGCCTGTACAGAAGTTCCAACACCCTTAACTACAGATGTAAGAAGAACTGACTTGTACTGTGGAGCTGCAACGTAACCATCTGTATCAACCCAGATAACCACTGACTTCTTTGAAGTCATTGAGTTACCAGCTGTTGCTCCACCAAGACCACCAGCAACTGGGAAGATTACATCTGCACCCTGCTGCTCGAAGTTCTTAGAAATCTGAAGAGCCTTTGCTGAATCTGAGAATCCACCAACGAATGTTCCGTCCTTCTTAGCTGTATCCCAGCCAAGAACTGTGACTGACTTGCTCTTGACCTTGTTGTAGTGCGCAACGCCCTTAGCAAAACCATCCATGAAGATTGTGACTGGTGGAATGTTAAGTCCGCCGTATGTTGCAACTTTGCCGGTCTTTGAAACACCAGCTGCAAGGTAACCAGCTTGGAAAGCTGATTCATTTGTTGAGAACTGAAGTGGCTTCAAGTTAGCAAACTTTGTTCCTGGGTAGACAGATCCGTCTGCACCGTGGTCTTCGCCATCCTGATCAACGATTGCAAAGTGAACTGTTGGGTTTGCCTTAGCAGCTGCAACGATTGCATTGTTAATAAGGAAGCCAACGCCAACGATGATGTTGCACTTCTCGTCTACAAGCTTCTTAATGTTTGGTGCGTAATCAGCATCTGATGTTGCAGCAAGGTACTTAGCAGTGACGTTCTTATCTGCCTTAGCTGCAGCCTGTGCGCCTGCCCAAGCAGATGCGTTAAATGACTTGTCGTCAACGCCGCCTGTATCGAGTGCAAGACATGCCTTTGTTGGTGTTGATGCGGTAGCAGCTGGAGCTGCACCGAATGCAAGTGCTGCAGCAGCGAAAACTGCTACAAACTTAAGTGTCTTCTTCAAGGTTTCCTCCAAGGAATAAATTGAGTAGTTCTGTATCGGTGAGCCTAGTAGTTAGGGGTGAGAATGGTAAAAAAATGAGAGCTTTTTGGAGGGTGTGGCAGGTAACAATTGAGAAAACTCTCAAGTACAACTTGAAAGCTATGCGAGGATTTTCTCCGCAGTAGCAGCTGCCACATTGATGGAATCACTCAAGGCTGCAAGCTCCTTTGAGCGAATCGTGAACTCAATTCCCCCGCCAGTAATGCCATAGCGGCGGCCATAAATGCCGGCATCAGCATCAAGGATGTCGAGGTACTGCCTTTTTGCAGCGGAAAGTGTGATCACATCGTAGATAGCTTTATCCACTCGTTTAACTACAGATGCAAAAAGAAACTTCTTAGTAGCACTTGTCACGGTGATGTACTGATCAGGTTCAATATTGATAAGCCCAATATTTGAACCTTTCTTCTTAGCATTACGGGCAACGATTACCTTGAATATCTCTGAATTTGAACCTTGGGTTGCCGCAAAAACAACATCTGCTCCAGCATCTAGGACTTGACTGGTCGCAGCCGAATATGAACCAGAGACATATTTAACAATTGGAATTACCTTTTTCTTACTGGCGAAAACACCTGCGGAGAATCCATCTTTATAGAGATCTGCCTGATCAGGGTTGGCAATCATGGCAACTTTGCCGCTCTTACTCACCTGCGCTGCGCTATAGCCTGCAAGATATGCGCCTTGAGTATCGGCGAATACGACAGATGTGACATTAAGGGCTGCAACGCTTGCATCATTAATGATTGCAAATTGAGTATTAGGAAATTCGACAGCGAGAGCCTGAAGAGTTGACGCATAGCCTGCACCTATTGCAATGATGGGATTGCATTTCTTTGTGATCAGAGAACGGATTCTCTTCTCACGATCCATGCTCGTTCCATCAGTAACAACTGCTTCAAGGTTGAAATCGAATTGTTTCTGAGCCTTCTCAAGGCCTGCAGCGGAGGCATCATTAAATGACTTATCTCCACGGCCCCCAATGTCATAGGCGACTCCCACGCTGAGCTGAGTCGCAGCATGAGCAGGAGCTGAGACGAGTGCTGCCCCCACAACAACTGCAAGGAGAAGGGAGCGAATCTTCATTACAGGACCACGCCCAAATTCTTATATGTGTTCTCAATTGTCTCTTGCGCAACGGCCCGAGCTTTCTCAGAACCTTGATGCAAAATCTGGAGAAGATGTTTTTCATCTTCCAGCAACTCCATCGCCTTTGCGCGAATAGGACGTAAGTATTCAACAACTACATCTGCAACTGCAGCCTTAAAGTCTCCATAACCCTTGCCATCAAATTCATTTTCGAGCTCTGCAATTGTGCGGCCTGAGAGCGCTGAGTGGATCGTAAGAAGGTTACTAATGCCAGGCTTTTCGGCAACGTCATACTTCACTTCGCGCCCCGCATCCGTCATCGCACTCTTAATCTTCTTCAAGTTTGCCTCAGGTGTATCCATGATCTCAATAACGCCTGCGGCCGATCCTGCAGATTTACTCATCTTTGCAGTTGGCTCTTGAATATCGTTGATCTTTGCAGCTGTCTTTAAAATATAAGCTTCAGGTAATTGGAAAGTCTGTCCATAGCGCGCATTAAATCGTCCAGCTAAATCGCGAGTGAGTTCAATATGTTGTCGTTGATCCTCGCCTACAGGAACGTAATGCGCTTGATAGAGAAGGATGTCTGCTGCCTGCAACATCGGATAGGTAAAGAGCCCAACTCTTGCAGAATCAGCTCCTGCCTTAGAAGACTTATCTTTAAATTGCGTCATGCGACTTGCTTCACCGAAACCAGTCAGGCACTCCATGATCCAACCTAATTGATTGTGCTGGGGAACCTGTGACTGCACAAAGAGTGTGGACTTATCTGGAGAAATACCGAGAGCAAGAAGTTGCGCTGCAGATGCAAGAGTGCGCTTTCGCAGTAGGGCTGGATCTGTTTCGATTGTGAGCGCATGCAGGTCAACGATGCAATAGAACGCATCGTGGCCATCTTGAAGCTCAACCCACTGCTTAACTGCGCCAAGGTAATTTCCCAGGTGGAAAGAGTCACTGGTTGGCTGAATGCCAGAGAGAACGCGCTTCATAGTTGTAATTCTCGCATGACTTAGTAGTTACGCGAGATCAATAGTCGACCAGCGCGCTTTCCTTCCATAGAAAGCACTGTGATTCGCACTCCATTAACGCCAACAATGTCGCTAATAACTGGGATTCTCCCTAAGTAATGCATGACAAAACCGCTCGCTGTTTCATATGGCCCTTCGGGGAGTTCAATTCCAGTCTCCTCCAAAAGGTCTTCCAGGGAGATCAGGCCATCAATTTCGAAGTCACCCGTGCGAGATTCCAGAGAAACCTCTTTCTCATCCCCGTCATATTCATCGCGGATATCGCCGATAAGGGTCTCAACAAGATCTTCGAGAGTGACGATGCCATCGGTTCCGCCGTACTCATCGAGAACAATGGCTAAATGCTGGCGCTGATTACGCATCTCAGTAAGCGCAGGCAGGATTCCCTTGGTCCCAGGTAAATACATAATATTGCGGGCAAGTTCTTGAATCTTTGCATTGGAATTAGCCAAAGAAGTATCGAGCAAGTCGCGCACGTGAATAAACCCAATAACCTCATCGGATGATCCGCGGACAACTGGATAACGTGAATGCGCTTTTTCGATAGCGAGCGCAATAGCTTTGCTCACGGTCAGCGATGCATCCATGAAATCAACTTCAGTACGCGGAACCATCACTTCATGAACTTGACGCTCTGATGCGTTGAATACTTCTTCAACAATGTCGCGCTCTTCATCGGTGAGGGCAGCATGACCTGCAACGAGATCAAGAAGTTCTTCCTCAGAAATCTGAGCACGTTGTTCTTTAGGGTCAATTCCGAAGAGGCGAACGACAAGACTCGTGGAGTGAGAGAGAATCCAGATGATGGGACGGAATAAATTGGTAAGGATCTGCACGATGCCGGCAGAAGCAAGTGCAATCTCTTCGGTGCGATAGAGAGCTATGCGCTTGGGAACAAGCTCGCCAAATACAAGTGAGAAGTAGGCGATGACGAGTGTGACGCCAATAAGAGAAGTTGTGCCTGATGTCTTTGAAGAAATTCCAAGATCTTCGAGCCACGGGATCACATAGACGCCAAGTTTTTCGGCGCCTAAGGCCGCAGAGAGAAATCCAGTAACAGTGACTCCCACTTGAAGGGCTGCTAAGAGTCTGTTGGGATTTGCTGCAACTTCAGCAACCTTTGCACCTCTCTTTCCCTTTGTAGCCAGCTGCTTGATCTGGCTTTCACGAAGGGAAATCAGGGCAATCTCGGCTGCGACAAAGAGTGCGCCGAGAAAGATGAGGGCAACGACTAGGGCTATGGCAGAGTAGATAGATCCCGGGGGGTGGCTTTCCATGATGTGAGAAGTCTAGCGAAGGCACTTCCTAAACGCTCCCCTGTGACATAGCCTTGCCCACGCTGGTCAACCGACCAGCACCTTCATCCTCGGACCGTCGGGCACGTACCTGCCCGGATAAGGAAATGTAAAAAATGGCATCAGTTGTATTTGAAAATGCATCACGTATCTACCCAGGCACAACAGCTCCTGCAGTAGACAAGCTCAACCTCACCGTCGCAGATGGAGAGTTCCTTGTTCTTGTTGGACCATCAGGTTGCGGTAAGTCAACATCACTTCGTATGTTGGCAGGCCTTGAAGAAATCGACGGTGGTCGAGTTCTTATCGGAGATCGTGACGTCACAAACGTTGCACCAAAAGATCGCGACATCGCGATGGTCTTCCAGTCATATGCGCTTTACCCACACATGACTGTTGCAGAGAACATGGGCTTCGCTCTTAAGATCGCAGGCGTTGATAAAGCAGAACGCGAAAAGCGTGTCCGCGAA
>Ga0208916_10000052_pt1 | contig 47843 bp, 63 predicted proteins | sample DEB19_08_DNA_5_FD_184523 | JGI IMG/M metagenome (GOLD analysis project Ga0208916, IMG submission 184523) | Aqueous microbial communities from the Delaware River and Bay under freshwater to marine salinity gradient to study organic matter... | ecosystem: Environmental > Aquatic > Marine >... | reverse complement strand
ATGCACAGATATACATTGAACAAATTGGATCAAACAATATTACCACAATTGAGCAAACTGGGACCAAAGATAACCATGCTGAGTATGCCAGCACTGGCAATAACAATACAGTTAGCATTTTGCAATCAGGAGATACCACCGCATCAAACTACACAGATCTTGGAATAGTAGGCAATAACAACAGTGTGTCAATCGTGCAACAGGGCACCGGGCTAAAGGGTGCGTTTGTAAAAATAAATGACAACAACAATAGTTTATTATTGACACAGAAGGACAGTGGTAGCCATTATGCAGAAGTAACATTAAGCGGCGGCAACAAGAATGTAGATATATTACAGCAAGGATCTGCAAGCCATGTGGCAAGTGTGGGCCTAACTGGAAACCCAACTGATTTAAGTTTAACTCAATCTGGTGCTGTTCAGCACTTCTATAGTATACAATTTAACTGTGCCACAGCTGGTGGTTGCGCCAAGATTACTGTACAGCAAGGACAGTAAGCTAAATATCATACTATGAAATTACGTGATGTCAATCCCCAACCACCTGTCTTAGTTGAACAACAGCTAGACGAAATCAACATGAGCCCGTCAAGCCTAAAGCAATTGGCTAGTAAAATCAATGCCAGGGCTGGCATGGAATTTGAAATGATTGTACCAGGGGCCAGCACCGGGGATGATGGCGACCAAGAGCCTGATTACGATGAAGATCAGCGCACTCGTAGCTTTAGTGACATTGAAGAATTCTTCAATGATGGCGACTACAACAGCCGTGATGAAGTCCGACGCTTGATTGAAAAATTACAAGAAGCTTATTTTGAGTGGGAAAGCGAAAAGATTGACAATGACTGGGCGTCAGACGGGGAAGATTATCTTCGCACTTGGATCAACAACAACGAGTGGATTCAAGAAGACAAGGTACGCGAACATTTAGAAGCAATGGGTCTAGATGAAGAAGGCATTGATGCGGCATTCGATGCTTATAATAAGGCTCCAACGTACAACAAATCCAGTGAATTAAAGGCTGCTCGCGAAGCAGATGAAAATTACAACAACTATATAGAAGCTGATCGTGCCGCAGACGAAGAGCTTGAAGAATTAGTAAGTACCGAATGGAATGATCATGGCAGCATGCACGATTCTGCGCTAGATGAATATCGTGAAGAAAATCAAGGTAATGCAGACGAGGGCGACTTCTTAGAAGATGCTCGCTATCGTTACATGAGTGATATTTCAAGTGAGTTTAGCATTACCTGGCCGTATTGGACTTCATCAGGTGGTGATGGTGATGGCGTTAGTGCAGAAGAAGTAGCCGAAGACTTTGCCAAGGCCATTGGACGTACAGTACAGGCCAGCGGTGCGTATCACTCTGGTAGTGTAGCAAGGCCCGATGCCAGTAACTCGCACTATGTTGTGGAGCCAGACGGCAGCTTGGATGCAGACGACAGTGCCGATCGTGGCTTGGAGTTTGTAAGTCCGGCATTGCCTATTGGCGAACTACTTTCTGATTTAGATAAAGTTGCCAAATGGGCCGGCGTGTATGGATGTTATACAAATTCATCAACTGGCCTGCACATCAACGTCAGTGTTGAAGGTTGGGCAGGAGATATTGGCAAGTTAGATTATGTTAAACTAGCATTACTAATGGGCGACAAGTATATCTTGGAAAAGTTTGGCCGTGCTGGTAATACCTATTGCAAAAGTGCAATGGAAGAAATTAAAACTCGCGTTGGACAACGTCCCGAAGACGCAGGTGCGTTATTACAAAAAATGAAAACTGGATTAGATGGATTGGCCAGTAAGTCTATTCACTCTGGCGTCACTGCCAAGTTCACCAGTATCAACACCAAGGATGGCTACGTTGAGTTTCGTAGTCCTGGCGGCGATTGGTTAGGCGAGTATGCAGCTGATCCCGGAACAATTACCAATACACTATTGCGTTTCGTTGTAGCACTAGATGCCGCAGTAGATCCAGAAAAGTACAAACAAGAGTACTTGAAAAAGTTGTATGCAATTTTACAACCTAAAAGTCACAACAACACAATGGCGTACTTTGCACAGTATGCCGCAGGTCAAATGCCCAAGGCTGCACTAAAGAGCTTTGTTCGTCAAGCACAGTTAGAGCGTCAAGGTTTAAAAGATACCTACAACGAACTTAAACCTGCTGGACAAGAACCAAATTGGTACATTTCTGATCGTGACACTGGGCAAATTATTGAGAAATACTATGCGGCCAACAGCAGCGATGCATTTGAATACTTACAACGTTGGAAAGCTCAAAACAATGGCGGGGACCAACACCAGTATGGTAAGATAATGCCGGGACAAGAACCTGGCGCCGCCAATACTGCACGGGCCGCTGGTAATGAATGGACTGGCTGGTGGATCATCAAAGATGGAAGCGGCGCAGGACTACATAGATTCAATGGCATTGGCAACAGTCAAGCAGATGCCAATAGAGTTGCTATACAATGGTTAACACAAAACGGATATGGTCATGGAACAGAAGTGAGCGTAGTGCCAGAGATGAGATAATATGAAAATATACGACATCCTGTACGAGTACGATCAAGACTCTACCAATAGTAAACAAATTATAGCAAAGCTAAAGCAACTTGGATACAAGAGTGTTGGCAGCGGCTATGACGCAACTGTATGGACCAAAGAAGAAGGCAGTGTTATTAAAATCATCATGCCGCAAGAGTTGTCTCGGGCTGAAGGAGACGCATCGTTTTTAGCGTTTTATGAGTTTTATACAGCACATAAGAAGTCACCGTTCCTGCCAAGATTTATCAGTATTGGCGGTTTTGATCATACTGTGTTTACACTCAATGGAGTAGACTATAGACAAATATCAATGGAGAATCTTGAGCCCATTGTCAATAACAGTTTTATGGAACAGATGGTGTGGGGACTTAGTGACTTGTCCATTATACCTTTTATGAAATGGCGTGATGCTAAGGCGCAACTAATCAAGCCCGAGTTCTGGGAACACTTTTCTGGACCTGGGCGAGAAAGCGACATTGCAAAGGGGCTAAGTGATCCAGCAGTAGAAAAAATGTACGCAAGTTTATTTGTAGTAATGCAACAGCTATTCCAATTTGGAAGAAGTCGTGGGCTAGGCTGGGATTTACACACTGAAAATGTAATGCGACGCGGTGATACTCCAGTTATTACAGATCCGTTTACAGGATAAGAAAATGCTAATAAGAGACTTAATTGAAAACGACGAGCCAGTTAGAATCAGGCTAGGCAATAACGAAGCAGCTAAAGCATGGATTGAACGAGTCTACGCAAAGTACCCGCATACAATGCAAAACAATCACGTTATGGTCTGGGGCTCGGGTGATGAGCAGCAGTTTGCCATGTTTGAGTTAGTGCCAAGTTTTAGCAAGCGTGGAGCAGTTGAAGTTAAATGGTTCCAAGCATATCCTCTACGTCAAGGTGTAGGCAGCAAAGCTATGCAGGAACTACAGTCTATGGCACGTGCAGATGGCATTGCGCTTACACTATTCCCGTGGGATAAGGGACAAGTAAGTCAGGCTAAACTAACAAAGTTCTATCGAGGACAAGGCTTTAAGCCTACAGTTAAGGGCAGTAAAAGTATGGCTTGGGAAACAGTTGATGAAGCACGAACCAATCCAGAACAGAGTGTCAGGTATGAATCAGGCATGAAAGAATTGGTGGCTGTTGCTGACACCATTGCAGATCCACAAAACTGGGCCATCAGTATGACCAGTGAACCCAAGTTGGGTATCAACCCGCAAGTGGGCATCAGTGAAGATACACCTAAAGGCATTTACTTCTATCCCCTAGACTATGCTGTAGACCTAGCACGCCGTGGTAAAAAATTACCCTGGGGCAGTGACTATCCTTATATTCAGTTGTTTCAATATGACCGTTCAGGTGAAATGACAAAAGAAACATCTGTAGACGAAAACAAACTAAAACAAGCATTGCTTCAATATTGTCCTGAAGATGTAATTCAACAGGCCATAGACGAACCCGAATACGATGGTACGCCATATTATTTCATTTACGATTGTTTAAGCAGACTGGGAAAAAGCGACGAAACTAATGTTGTTCGTTGGAATAAAGTCCTGCGCGACTTGGGCTTTACTAGTGTATTTGATCCTGGTCATGGATGGATTGCCCACAACGAACCCACACAAGGTGTTGTATTAGATCCAAGAATTATCAAACAACTCAAGACTATTAGTAATAAGAAATCGTCGGGAGTAATTACACCTGCCTTGATTGAAAAAACCCTGTTTGATAACTTAGATGTAGAGTTGGCCAGCAGTAAGGCTTGGCAAGCATGGGATCCAGATGGCAGTAAACTTAGACAGCATTGTAAAGAATGGGCCAAGGGCGCTGATTTTAAACCATGGCTTGGTAAAGATGCTTCAGCCGTATGGGATGAAAATCAAAAGCTAGTGGGCCTAATAGGCTACTATAGAAGAACGGTTGGCAGAGAAATAAACAATCAAGCATGGGAATGGTATCGAGCGCAACAGACTCAGTCACCCCAATAACGCTATCTCTGGCGATTGGTCCTGCTACAGCAGTCGTAAGTACTGCACAATAATCAAGTGTAACGTAAGGTTAGCGGGCCAGATAATATTCCGCTGGGTAAGCATCTAAGTGTGTGCCGATGCCCAATTCTGTGAGTACACCACGGACTCGTATTCACTACCCGTCTCAGTACGGATGCCTTAAAATGTTGCCCCTCAGGGTTTTACGTTTGAATACTAGTATACAGGTTGAGTGCGGTGTAAGCCGACTTAGTTCCAATGCATCCATAACAACATATGACACCGAAGTTGTTTTAAAAATCGTAATAGGTAGGGTAAGTTACAGAGCCCAGAGATGCGGAAACCCAAATACCTATTGTCTCAGTGTGGCTGATCGTCTAAGCAAACATCTCATCCGGCATCCTTTACAGGGTGTCGTATGGCCTCCCAATCTAGCAAAACTATCACTATTTGATTCATCTTAGAATCAAATTTTTCGTGTTAACCAAAAACACAATACACAAATAATTAACCCGCAAAAATATGGATCTACTTACTTGTACCGTAAAATTTTATGATGCCGCAAAAATATGGTTAACAGATGAACATTGAGTATATGGCTACTAATGAATATTTACGGATCATTGTGGTCCAACTTATTTGACTTGACTTTTGTTGAAAAATATGCTAAATTATAGTATGAAGAACTTTATTCCCGGACCATGGAGTATTGCATGGGTAACTGTTACAGCAGTTGTACTAGTGGCATTAAAAATCTCTAACCCTGCGCCTGTTGAAAGCATACAATTAAAAGGCTTTGATACTCTGCTGAGTATCGACACTCCTGTCGAGTCAGACAATGTTGTCATCATTGATATTGGAGAAGCCAGTATAGAACGTCTGGGTCAATGGCCGTGGCCTCGCAGGAATCTAGCACAAGCTATTGATCGTATACAGGCTCTTGGGGCATCTGTAATTGTTGTTCCTGTCATCATGAGCGAAGCAGATAGAATGGGGCAAGACAAAGAACTAGCCGCTGCCCTAAAACTGACCAACAGTGTTATTGCACAAGCACCTACTACACAAAACAAACGTCCCGATGCTGTTCGTCGAGGAGTAGCTGTGATTGGTGGCTTGGCCCAGGATTGGGTATTTGCTTGGCCCGGAGCATTAAGCCCTTATAAGATCTTGGCCGACAGTGCAGCTGGCGTTGGCACCAGTGTGGTGGCACCTGAAGTAGACGGTGTTGTTCGTCGCATGCCATTAATAGTTGCTGTAGGCGACCAAATTTATCCCAGCTTGCCAATTGAAGCACTTCGTGTTGCTACAGGAGAACAAAGCTATCAAGTCAAAATAAGTTCCGCAGGAATTGAAAAGGTTCGCATTGCAGGCCAGCCTATTATTACTACAGATCAACATGCTAGGGTTTGGCTACGTTGGAACAAGAAATTTGAACGTTATGAGTTGTCAGAACTGGCCAAGAACAACATCAACTTAGAGAATAAAATTGTTGTACTGGGGCTAGGCGCTGAAGGACTGGGCACAATTATTGCCACTCCACAAGGAGAACGATGGGCACATGACATTCAAGCTCAAACTGTGCAAACACTACTAGATGGCAGCAGTCCCGTTAGGCCAGCGTTTGCAAACACTGCGGAGTTATTAGCAATTATACTGATAGCGTTAGTACTAATTTTCGTTATGCCCCGATTACCTTTTTGGGCAGTGGGAGCGGCACTGGTTGTTACCATTGGATCAGTAGCGGGCGGAAGCTTCTATGCATGGAATCATTATAGTCAGCTCTGGGACATTTATTATCTAACAATTGCCAGTGTTATGCTGTATGGACATGCACTGTTTGCACGTTTTGTAATTGAGTTCAAACAAAAGCAACAGATCAAGAAACAGTTTGGCACTTACCTGAGTCCTGCCTTGGTTGCCAAGCTACAAAAGAATCCTGAGATGTTGCAGTTGGGCGGCGACGAACGTGAACTATCAATTATGTTCACTGACGTTCGTGGCTTTACTACAATCTCTGAACACTATGGTAAAGACGTACAAGGACTTACAAAGATCATGAACCGTTACATGACTGCAATGACCAAGAAAATTATTGACAATAACGGAACATTAGACAAGTATATTGGCGATGCCCAGATGGCATTCTGGAATGCTCCAGTTGACGAAGCACGTCACGCACACATGGCAGTTAAGACAGCATTAGAGATGATGGAGAGTTTAGATGCGTTTAATAAAGAAGTTACAGCAGAAGGTGTACCAGCTTTTGGTATGGGTCTTGGCATTAATACTGCCGCCGTTGTTGTGGGTAATATGGGTAGTGATCAGCGGTTTGATTACACTTGCCTTGGCGACGGTGTTAATTTGGCAAGCAGACTCGAGGGCCAGTCTAAGCCGTATGGTGTCAAGATTGTTCTAGGACAACGTACAGCAGAATTAGTTAAAGACGAGTACTCTGTAGTAGAACTTGATTGCATTGCTGTCAAAGGTAAGAACATTGGAGTTCGAATCTTTACACTAGGAACAACAGATATAACACTACACGATATCTATCTAACTGCATACTATCGCGGTGATTGGGCTCGTGCAATCAAAGCATGTGAAAAGTTAGTCAAGCTAGATAATTCACTGCATCAATATTATGTAAATATGCTAGAGCGTATGAATGAAGGACTCCCAGCTAATTGGGACGGCACATTTAGAGCTACAAGTAAATAAATACCAGATGCAATCCAACTATTTCTTTCCTTTAAATTTAACAATAGATCCTGTTGAACGATTGCGCTTTACAAGTACTCTATTGCCCGATTTAATTGAGCAATTTGCACAGTCTGATTCAGATTTGACCCATGTTGGTTCTAGAATGGAACATCAGTTCCATTCTACAATCGACGCAATTAATGCAGTATTAGCACCAATTGGTCTTGTAGTATACAAGCCAACAATGTTTATGAGTAGTGGAAACATTGTTGGTAAAAATATACATTGTGATGGCATGGTAGACCAAGCAGGGAATGTTGGAATGCTAGAAGCAAGAATTAACCTGTATGAAATGTCGTTGGGTCAAAATACAATTGAATGGTGGGATCATTTACCTAATAGGATTCCCATTGATGATGGCAATCTACCTTGGTGGAAAATACCTCGGTTAATTGAAAATCTAAGTGGGGCACATCCGTTTGTTATTTGCTTGCCACCGTTTAGACATGATTTAAGAAACGGTACACTAAGCTGGGACCAAATTCCAATACCAAATTTTAGCACTACTATAGTAAGTCCAAGTGCATTTGTCCGCACCAATCTGCCGCATCACATTGTTCAATCCAATGGTGTTCGAGTCACATTAAGTTTAAGTATTGCATTTCAGTCTGGCGAATTAATCGGAGTATGGGAACATGCTCAAAACAATATTAATCAACTACAATGACACAACAATTAAATTACAACTTTGCACAAACCCCTACACGCAACGACAACTATTTTTATCCATTGCTACTAGCAATTGATCCCGAAGAAAAAGAATCATTTATAAAGAATCAATTGCCCGGCCTGTATGAGAAGTATGCAGGCACTGGACATAGTCTTGTGAATGTGGGAACTGTGACAGAGTTATTCCCCCGTACTATTCAACAAACAGATCAACTGGTTGAAACCCTGGGCTTGCGTACAAGAGCAGTTACATTATTTGCAGGTGATGCAGATTCAACATCGTACGCTATTCATGCTGATGGTGTTTATTACAATCGTAAGCCTACGTTATTAGAAGCACGACTAAGCTATTATGAATTAGCCACAGCCCCGGGCAAATTGTGTTGGTGGGATAGCAAAGACCTGCCTGTGACCATGCGCGAGTATCCAGCCACTGAATACTCACAGGCTCGAATCAACGTGATGGCTGATTGTGTAGAAGATTTACAAGCGGGCCTAATACAGTGGCATGATCTGCCAGGGCCTGTGTTTGAAGTTGAATCCAATGTGCCCAGTGCTATTCTTAGAACCAATCAGCCTCATACAGTTATACAGGGCTCGGGCTTTAGGATCACTATCAGTTGTCAGTTGGTATTTGCAGATGGCAATCCAGCAGGAGTGTGGCAACACATCGAAAACAATATTTACAAATTAGGAGTTTAATGTTATATTTTGCATACGGTATGAATACCAACAACAATGCCATGAACAAGTCCAGTATACGACTAGGTCCGGCAAACCTATTAGATTACAAATGGGAAATGTTACAGTTTGCCAATGTGTTTGAATCTCGGGGCAATGCTGCCATTGGCATTCTATGGGAAATTGACGAGATTGAGTTGCAGGACCTAGACTATCGCGAAGGCTATCCTACATTTTATGATCGTATTACAACAGTTGTAGAGCACGATCGTCAACGAAAGCAGGCCTGGGTATATTACATGACACCGCATTATAGAACAAAGCTGACTGGTGTAAAGCCCAGCGAGCATTACTATAATTCAGTAGTTGAAGGCTTTGCCCAAGACGGGCTAGTTATTTCTTAGAATCAATATTGGCAGCGTCTCGAAACTTTTCATCTGCTTCGCGATCTACTTTTTGCTGTTCTACTACACGTTCACCGTCAATGATTTTACCACGCAAGTGTAGTACCACATCAACCTTTTGATTTAGTCTGATTAAATCGTTATCTAACATGCGTACACGATCAATCAAGGCAATAAGAGTATTACTGGCCGCACTCAATACTGGCTTAACTTCTTGTGTTGCCCATTGCCATACATAGAATATCAAATATCCCATGCCAGCAGCGGCCACAATAGGGAAACCGTATTTGTTAATTAAGTTGGCTAAATCCATAAGTTCTTATTCCTGTTATTAAATCTTCATCGTCGTATACTGGTGTACATACATGGCCCCATGTCAGTAAGAACACAGCATGTTCCTCGCCTTCAGCAACCCAAAATCTTGTGCGGTTAAGGTGAGCTTCAAACATGATTTTATTCTCTTTGATCCATTTGACAACGTTACGAAACTGCTCATCAAGTGTTAGCACGTAGTATTGTATCATATCTTTACTTTTTCATTTTTAATATCTTCAGCAATGTCACGCATTAGTCCCACTAATGGATCTACTTTAACCAACATGGCTTGCCCATTTATATTAGTAAGTTTAAAACAGTCACCGGCTCTCCAGCCTAACCGGTCAATGTTTAATTCTGGATCAAGTATAATGCCACCGGGATTTAGATCCCATTCGTACTCGTAGTGTTTCATTAGTCGCGTCTCGCATCAGTTTTGCCATCAGCTCTTGCAATACGCGATACATCTGGCTTTAAGCCCAGTGCATTGCTCACCACAGTGTCAATACGTATTACATCATGATTCATTGTTTTAACACGGTTGTCTAGTGCTTCAATGATGTTTTTAAGACCACTGACGCTGGAAGTAACACCAGCCAAGATGAACTTCAATGTCAAAAACACAAAATACCCGGCTGCAATAGCGGCTGCAATGGGAAAGCCCACTTCTGCTACTAATTTGAAAAACTCACCCATCTTGGTAATCCTTTATAATGTACTACTTATTGAAATGGCTTAAAAAATGGTGCAGTTTTAATAACGGTAAATAGAGTGAAGGTTATTGTGCAAAAACAATAAATATATCTATGAAACTACGTGAATTAATTATGATGGAGGATGGGGAAGCTGGTGTAGCAACCACATCCGGTGACATTGCCACTGTAGCTTATCCGTTATTTGTGCGTGGTAAGAGCAATAAAGCCAAGCGTAAAAACGCTAGAGCCGCTGTTGGTCAAAAATACGTGCCGGGCCCTAAGGGTGTTGGTACAGGCGTATTTGAAGGCTTTCCGTTAGGCAAAGTATTATCTTTTCCCGACTTAGTTGGACAAATTGAACATATACTACATGCCAAAAATAGATCCATTGGTTGGAAAATGAGCAAGCGTGATGATGATGTATTCTTATTTTCTGCAATGAATGATTACAATGTTCGATCTATGTTAATTGTTGCCAAGGTACAGGACGGCTGGGTCTCTGCTACAAACGGGTTTGTTGATCCGTTTGGCAAAGCTGAAATGCTTGATAAGCAAGAGTTACCAATGACTTTGGCCAGTGCTTCAGAAATTGCAGACGAAGCAATTAGTACATATCATGACATTGATTTAAGCGATTATGCAGACGAAGACGAGCAAGGTGTAGCAGAAGGCTTTGACGAAGCACATGTTGTAGGTAACGATAATGTTATCTATCGCTTGGATCGCGAAAACCCAATGAGCGACACAGAAGTAGCTGTACTTGGTGGAGCAGGCCGTTATAGCCTAAAGGCTCTACGTGACAAAGCACGTCGTGAAGCCGCAGAGTTGGCACAGGATCTAAGCGTTGAACATGGCGGAGCATTTAGACGCAGTGCTACAAATATCAAGCAGTTGACAAACACAATTAATACCATTGTTGCGGCCTACAATGAACTGGCCAGATTAAGACGCAAAGGTGGCCGTGGCAGTCGCGGTATCACAGATGAAGACGCAAACTTTATTCGCGAATGTATTCGTGTGGTAGAGCAGGCTACACAAAACTATCGCTTGATGGAAGGTTTAACAAAAGAACCAGATCCTAAAGGCTATGCCAAAGATAAGTTGACTAACCCCAAGTATACAATTGTAGTAAATACCCCGGGCGATTTAGATTGGTATAAAATTGGCACATATTGGCACAATAAAATAATTGATCCGCATGAATTTGGCCAGGACGATAGTGATACTGTTATGGTTGCACAAGGCGACGAAGAATACAAAGAAATGTTGGCCAAAATTAAAAAGATGGGTCTAACATACAAAATAATTGGCGGTACGAATGATCAGCCAGAAATTCACGATAAAGCATAAAGGGATAAAGAAATGATTCGCATTAGATTAATCAACGAAGGACGAGTAGTTAAACAGATTACAAGTCGTGTACACGAAGGTGTAGTACTTGAACAAATTAACAAGTACAAAGATCCATTTGACACAATTCAAATTGTAGAAGGTGAACTAAGCGAAGATGCCAAAAGCATGTTGCAACATGTGGCTCGTAAGATTATCCCGGCAGCAATGGCAGCAGGTGTAGCAATGAGCGGCGCAGGGCCTGCGCAAGCACAGGGTGGTGCTAATCCCAACTACCCAGGTATGAACTACAGTGTTGGTCAACACATGAGTGATATCTTTAGCCCAAATTACAAAGAAAAACTGCGTCAACGTGAACATAATCGTAGTACGGAGCGCCAAGTTTGGAATGCTGAACAAGATGAAATCCGTAAGCAACGTGTTGCAGGAGCTCGTGCCAGTGCAGGCGGTGGACAACAGCCGGTGATTTATGATCAAAGCAGATTAAGTCAAGACGGCAAGTCATACATTATCTACGGCATTGACAACAAGGTTCGACGCATTCCAGTTGCAGGTACTGAATACATGGTAGGTGATAGTCAACGTTTGCCACACTACATTACCAGTGGTGGTAGCGTATTGTATGTTCGCCATCCACATGCAGTGACCGGTGTAGCAGAAAGCATTGGTGGATCCAAAGACCAATATACAGCTCGTGACGCTTGGGTCGCTTCAATGGAAAAGAAATATCCAAATGGCAAAATTGCAACAGCTAGATCTGCTCCAACTGGATTTGTTACAGTTGACGGTAAGACAGTAGCACGTTTTCCAGCAAAAAAAGTAGCCGAAGGCTACACAGTCACACGCGGTATTGACAAGGAGCGTTATCAAGAGCGTCCAGGCTTAGAAGGCCCGTTTAGCACCAAATCTGGTAAAGTTGTTTATTACGACAAGACAGAAGGCAAGTACTATGATCCTGACACTGACTTTTACATTGGACACGATGACTATGCTAAAATGGACGAAGCCGCACCAGGTTTAGTTAAAGCAGCCGCTGGCTTGGCTTTAGGTGGAGTAGCAGCCGCAGGCGCTCCGGCTCTTGTTGCTATCTTAGGTCCTTTACTTGGTATCCCATTTGCTGCATACGCCGCTTATAGTGCTGCCAAATTGGGCATCCGAGGTGTAGAACAGCTATGGGACTTGGCCTCAGAGAAATTGGGGGGCGATGACAAAGTTGCACAATATACAAGCAGTAAGATTGCTACATTACCTCCAGAACAACAAAAAGCTGCCGTAGCCACAGTCAAGCAAATTGGTGAAAGTAAGCAAGGAGTAGTTGAAGATGCCACAGTGGGTACTATTCCTGCAAGTGGTACAGTTGGTACGTCTGGCAGCATGGGTCAGCGTACACAGTTCGCCCCAACAGGCAAAACAACCAATGCCAAGTTCAACAAGAATGGTCAAATTGAATTAGACACTGAACAAGAAGCAGACGGTAGTGTCAATTTAGATCCAGCGGCAGTAAAACAATTACAGCAGGCTGGTGTACAGATCAAAGAAAACGAAGACAGTCCAGTAGCCGGTGCTATTGTTCGTCGTATCATGAGCCAACGTTTAGATTTATTAAAACAATACGGTCCAGTTTTGGTAACACAGGCTGTTGACGAAGTTGCTGACTTTGTTGGCGATGTAGAAGAAATTGGAAGTAGCGATGTATCAGGTTGGGTCAAGCACGTTGAGCAGTTGCTGGGCAACATGCAAGAATCAGTAACTGAAGGCACAGATACACTAGATGGTATTCTGAGTAAGTTTAGCACAGACTATGCCAAGTTTAAAGCTGGTGGTGACATTGATGAGAACCAAGACTTCTTTGATGCACTGTACGAATACTACTTTGATGAGATGCCATATGGTGTAAAGAAAGCACGTGATGGCGATCCTTATGAATGGATCACTGATCGGTTAGATCAGGAAAGCGGCATTAGTCCAGTTGCAGAAGCTGTTGAGTCAATGACTCCTAACTGGGCAAAATATGTACTGGATCAAATTTACAATAGTGATGGCGCAGTCACACTGACTGACCTGTTTGACGAAGGTATCCCGGGCTTGCACGACATGTTCATGGCAACTGCTAAAGCACATGGCCTTGATCCAGAAGAAGAATTTGAAGATGTTCAACATGAACTAACTGTAGAATTAGAAGATATCATCAAAGGTGGTCACGGTTTAGTTGAAGCTGAAGAAGAGGAAGCCACCCCTGGCGATCAAGCAGCCGCAGATCAAAACATCATCATGCAAATCCGCAAGGCCAGCGATTATGAGCGTCCAGCTCGTATTAAATTAGCTGACGGGACTGAAAGCATTATTGCTCCAAACATTGCCAAGCAGTTACTGGCCAAATTTGAAAAAATGAAGCCAGAAAGCAAGGCACTGTTACAAAATACATTGAACACAGAAGAGGGCTTTAAAGAAATTTTAGCTTACTTTGGTGGCGGTGTACGTGAACAAGCAGCGGCCCGCGCTGGCAAAATTATGCAATCAGCAATGGCTGAAGCTGGTTTAAACGAAGGCCCTTTAGATGATGTTAGAGCACGAATGGACGCTAGACGTAATCCGCCTGCCAAGTCAGCTGCTAATTTACCAACAACTCCTCGCCCACCAGTGCCACCATACACTGCACCTGCCGCAGCAGAAGCGCCCGCTGAATTAAAAGCTGGTGACATCATTGGTTATAAAGTGCCTGGCTCAAAAATGATGCCCATCAAAGCCAAGGTTCTAAAATTAATGAGTGGTGGCTTTGCTATGGTCAGCGTTACAAGCCCAAAAATGATTGCTCAAAATAATGGTAGCCCTGTTATCACTATTGGTCCAATGAAAGATTTGGAAATTCAAAATCCATACAAGGAACTATCAACAAAGCCAACAGCTACTGACGCTGATGCCCCAGTAGCTATCATGAAAGAAGACACTGAAGATTGGTTGCCAGCATACAAAGCATTGGCCAAGAACAATGGAGCACCTGAATCTTTAAAATTTAGCGATGCTTACCGTAACATTATTTGGAAAAAACAGATGGCATTAGTTGCAAAAGCTAATAACATTACAGATAGAAACAGTTTGCAAAAATTTGTAGAAGACTATGCTACCGATCCAGACAGTGCTGAACGTTCCCAATATTTGGCTTACGAAGTTGAAAAGTTAGTAGCACAAGCACCAAGTATGGCTGAAATGCGTAAAGTACTGGCACAACAACCTGACACAATACATCAGCAAAACATAACTTCTATTCAAAACAGATTAGAGTTGGAAAATGTTCCATTGCAACATGAATTATCAGTTCAAGCATTGCTAAACAAAGTTGAATTAGATCAAGCAGACCAGAAAGAGTTATTAGATCTTGATATGGAAGCACGATTGGCCATTGTAAAGATGAAGCAAGATTTAGAGCTTGATGCCAAAGAACGTTTAGTACAGATTGAACGAGAAATCGAAGATCGTAAAGAACGTGAAGATGTTCGCAAGCACGAGTTAGAAATGGCGCAAGCTGGCTATAAACACGAAATTGCTGTTATTGATGCTACTGCACAAGGCGAGTACAAGAAAGCAAAATTAGAAGCTGATTATCAAATTCAAATTAAACAACTCGACAACATTGATAACGCTGAAGAACGCAAAGGCAGACTTGATCAGATCAACGCCGAAAAGGCCAAGCAGTTGGCCTTGATTGATTCTGAAACAAAAGCAAGAGTTGAAGTAATGCAAAAAGAAGTTGATGTTGAACAGCAATCAAGCGACATTAAAATTCAAAGTGCATTTATGATGGCGTTCAAAGACGTTTGGGCTAACTCACTAAGTTCTGCAGCAAGCGCAGCTGGACAAGCGTGGGATGTGGGTATTGCAAACGTTAAGAAAGCACTGGCAATGATGTCTAAACCAATTATGCCAACTGCACAAAAAGAAAGTCGTTATGATCGTCGCGATGCTTATCAACGTGATTATGATTCAAGTGTAGCAGGTATGGGCAAGCATCAGTCGCAAGCATATCAACAAGACGGTGGTGCTAACGATGAAGATCATGCAGGTGATGCTCGTCGCGAACAACAAACACAGTCAGGTACTTGGTACATTCGCCTTAATGGAAAACTCATTAGAGACAAAGCAGGTGAGCCGTATACATTCCGTGGCAAGGCAGCTGCAAATAAAGCCGCACTAACAATGCAGGCTAAATTGTTTAATCAGGGCAAAGAGTTTATGTTAACTACTAACCCCAACGACAAAACAGCGTAAACAACTGATGACATAGAATTGCCGCTTAATGCGGCAATTTCTTTGGCAAGATTAACGTATAAGTATGTCTATGGATGTTATACTTTTAAACAGCGGGCCTCGAGATTTAAATCAAATCTCACCCTATAGAACCCTGGGCGCATACAAAATTGCACATTATGCTCGCGCCGCTGGTTACGACACACAAGTAATAGATCATGTGATGTTTCAGACTGAGCAACAACTAAGACAGTGTATATTAAAATACATTTCAAATACCACATTAGCAATTGGCGTCAGCACTACATTCATGCGCGATCCCGATAGGCCACAACAGTCATTACCGCCACACCTTATTACAGTATTAAACGAAATTTCTGAACAGTTCCCAAATGTCAAATTGATTTTTGGAGGGTACGGCACATACTTGGTCACCACCACAGTGTGTAAAGATTTTGTTAAGAACCCATACGCAGTGATACAACAGTACGGTGAAGATACATTTGTTGATGTGCTGGATCATCTAAGAGGAAAGGGTCCGGAGCCAGTCTGGTCCATTGCTCCCACTAGTAATGTAAACCGCTTTAAGAAAACAATCAAACAATATGCGGCACCGTCAGCAGTACGATATAACATTGAGACTGATGCATTTAAATTCACCGAGCATGATGCTGTTATGCCCAATGAAACACTGCCAATTGAGATCAGCAGGGGTTGTATTTTTAAATGTAAGTTTTGTAATCACTTGCTGTTGGGCCGCGGCAAACTTGATTACTTGCGAGACTTTGAATTGGTACGCGAGGAAATTGTACACAATTATGAAAAGTGGGGTACCACTAACTATTTTGTAATTTGCGATACGTTTAATGACACTGAATATAAAATGAAGGCCTGGCATCAGATGGTAACATCCTTGCCATTTAAAATAAATTGGACATCGTACCTTAGAGCGGACTTGTTACATAGATTCCCTGATGTGCCGCATATGCTGGCAGAGACTGGATTGTTTTCATGTTATCATGGAATTGAAACCCTAGGCGAACGTGCATCTCAAGTGATTGGAAAAGGCTGGAGTGGTAAAGAAGCCAGCGAATACATTCCGCATTTATACCACAATGTATGGAAAAAACAAGTGTTCCAAACACTTAGCTTCATTGTGGGCTTACCCGGTGACACTGCTGATAGTCTTTTAAACACTGCCAAATGGTTTAATGAAAACGACTTGTATAACATATCTTGGCATCCCTTGGGCTTGGGGTCTGGTAATATTAAAAATGCCAGCGAATTTGAACGCAATGCTGAAAGTTATGGTTACACACTGTCAGGTAGATTCAATTGGAAAAACGAACACTGGACAGATATTACTGCTACAGACTTTGTCAAAGCTGAATTAAATCCTGTGACAGATCCATCAAATGCACGGCACGGCAGCTGGAAAATTATGCAGTTAAGACAAATGGGTTATGAACGGGACGCATTTCTTAAGGAAAATAACTCAAAATGGAGCCAATTAGAGCAACTGGCAAAAGGCCAGCAATTCATTGACACATACGTTGCAAAATTGTTGTCTCAGTAATAAATACATTCAATAAGGATTAACACTATGAAATTTACAGATCTCGGCGATAAAGGACCACAATTCAAACTGCAAGGTGTGGCAGAAGCAGGACTCAAATTCAACGGTGGGTTTCCGGATGTGGATCATATGAACGGACCACGAGGTATCAACTTACCATCAGCACCCACTAAAAAATTCTTCACTGATAAAAAACAGTGGGAACGAGCAGTTAATGATATCAATAGTTCAAAATATGATGACAACAGCGAGTACACTGGTCAAACAGGTCGCAGTACAGTATCAATTGATGGCCGTGAATGGGCAAGATGGAGTGACGCACAGCAAAAAGGCTACATTGAATTGAGTTCAATGTCTGAGCAAGGTGTGGCGGAGATGGACTCGCAGGGTTACACTGGTAGCCGTGATAATAAGAGTAAAAGTACTTACGGTTCAAGAGACGATTATGAACTTGGTCACGAAAAAGAATATACTGCTAAAGCGATTACTCCAGGTCAAACAACTAAAAAAGCTACGGACATACTTAACAAAGCATTTAATAATGCAGATGTTGACGAAGCCAGTTTAGCATCCATGCGTGACTACTTTAGTCAACCCGATAACAATACTGTGGCAGTTGATAATGAGTATGGTGCGCCAGAGCGTAAAAAGCCAGCAAATGTACCATCAGAGATTCAGATTATAATCAATAAAATGTATCGTGTGGGTAAAATTACACCACAAGAGCTTGATGTGTTAAAACGCTTTCAGGCCAAGACTGGTATCAACGTGGGTTTAAAAATTAAAGAAGCTAGCAATGCTTATGCAATTGGTATGGCTTCTGCAATGAAGAGTACTGGTGATAAGCCACCATTGAAGAAAAGCACAATTAACAAAGCACATAAAATTGCTCGTGCGATTGAAAAAGACGAATAACAGGAGATCATAATGATCGAAGTCACAATTGATGTATTAGTAGAGTGCTTGCCAGACGCCAAGCGTAGTAATTTAGAAAAGTTTATTGAAGGTTTAAATGAAACATTTGAACACTTTGAAATTGACACGCCTGAACGAATGGCCATGTTCATTGCACAATGTGCCCACGAAAGCGGCAACTTTGGTACCACTCGCGAAAACTTGAACTACAGTGCCAAGGGTTTGACTGGTACATTTAAGAAGTATTTCCCCACAGAAGATTCAGCAACATCATACGCACGTAAGCCAGAAAAGATTGCCAATCGTGTGTATGGTTCGCGTATGGGCAACGGGCCAGAATCATCAGGTGAAGGATTCAAATACTGTGGACGTGGCCTAATACAACTAACAGGCAAAGACAACTACACTGCATGCGGCAAGTCATTGGAGTTGGATTTATTAACTGATCCTGCACAAGTGGAAGAAAATCCAGTTGCTGTGCTAAGTGCCGGTTGGTTCTGGAACACACGTAGACTGAACGAGTGGGCTGACAAAGGCGATATTACCACTGTGACTAAAAAGATCAATGGTGGCACCATTGGCTTAGCAGATCGTAAAAAGCATTATGAGCACATTTTGGAAGTACTTCACGCATTAGAAGACTAAGTAATATTAACACGGCCCCAACCACTGCGGATTAATTACCCATGCACGTTGGGGTTTTTCTTGGCTGCAATATCTTTAACTACACACATAATAAATAAAGCATGAAAGAAATGATTTGGTACTGCGACCACAAGAATGATAATCCCTTTGAGTTGCACAGCTACCTACAGCAGTTTATTACAAACGATACTGACGACATAGATCACTTTACTGTACAGCCCACAATTGATCTAACCATACTCGCTGAGTTTGCTTCTGCTATTAAAGTCAAAACGTTTCCGGACTATACGGCCAATTCTAATGGCGTTGTTGTTATTGGACTGCACGGTGGCTGGGATGTGATCAAACTTGAACTAATTACCAAATGGTTCATATCTGATCATAATCGACTACAGGCCTGGCAAGATGAGTCTTGTCGCATAGTACTTGACTACAGCATGGAGGGCTTTGGTAAAGAAGCCTTTGGAGATTTATATAACTGGAGTCGGACATATGGATTAGAGGATAGACTTATATATGTGTCCGGCGACATGATCATCAAAGACAACTATCGTGCATGGTGTGCTCGACATCGTGTTCGTCCTGCAATGTCAGCAGTGTACTATGGTTATTTTGCAGTCTGGGGCAGTAGGCAACTACAAGCAACTGCACAGATCACAAGACGTCGACGTTATATGAGTTTGAATCGTAGGCCACACTATCATCGTATCATGATGATGACCATACTTGAACGTCGTGGCCTATTAGAACACGGTACTATCAGCATGCCCCGAGACTTTACAGAGCCGGACATTGGGTGGTCTGCAGATCAATGGGACTTGCGTAGATTATGGGACGAGTTAAAAGATCTACAAACAGGATTCTTAGACCACTATGAACCTGCGTTTGAATCATTGTGCAAGCGTTTACCATTGATAGCTGACAGAACTGACTTTGAAACTAATCATGCATTAGATTTTAATACAGACTTGTACAGCGAACACCCTGTTAATTTAATAACAGAAACTCTGTGTTTTACCACTAGTGCATTTGCGTCAGAGAAGATATGGAAGCCAATGGCAGCAGGACAGATCTTTTTAGTACTAAGTGGACCATACTACTTGCGTGGCCTACGCCGTAGTGGCTTTCGCACATTTGCTCCGTTCATCAATGAGGAATACGATGAAGAGACTGAACCAATTGCTCGTGCCAATTTGGTAGCTCGCGAATTGCAACGCCTGATAAGTATCAGTGACGAAGAATTTGACAATATCTTGGCTCAATGTCAGGATATTATACAGCACAATCAAAAGTTGATCACGGACCAAAACAAAATAAAAGCTACTGCGGCCTGTGACTTAGTTAATAATTTAGAAGGCAAACATGGAACCAATTAAAATTCATTTGAATCGAGTTAAACAACAACTAGATGAAGTCAGCAGCGCATATTGCGTGGCCAAATGGCAACAGGTTACTATACACTTGGCAACGGGCCAAACGCACAGTTGCCACCATCCAGCTACTCATCATATTCCCTTGGAAGAAATTGCAATCAATCCTTCTGCGCTACATAATACCAAGTTTAAAAAAGAACAACGTCGAAAGATGCTGGCTGGCGAGCGCCCTAGAGAGTGTGACTACTGCTGGAAAGCTGAGGACTCGCCTGGCGATCATTACAGTGATCGAGTTCACAAAAGTGCTGACCCAGTCTGGGGCAAACCATTCCTTAAAGAGTCAGCAGCCATGCCATGGGACGCTGACGTAGTCCCTGCTTATGTAGAAGTATCGTTTAGTAATGTATGCAACTTTGGATGTGCGTATTGCAGTCCAGACATCAGCAGTACAATTATGCAAGAAGCCAAACGCTACGGCCCCGTTAAACTTGATGGTGGACGTGTTGATCGTGACATTATTAAATTAGAGCAACAAGGCCGCATGCCTATTCCCAACAGGGAACACAATCCTTACATTGATGCATTTTGGGCCTGGTGGCCTACACTGTACCCCAAGCTAAAAGTATTCCGCATCACTGGTGGCGAACCCCTGATGGCCAAGGATACTTTTAAAGTATTAGATTGGATTATTGCGAACCCTAACCCCGAACTTGATCTTGCTATCAACAGTAATTTGGGTGTTGACGAAAAGTTGCTAAAAGAGTTTTTAGAAAAAGCCAACCACATTCAAAAAAACAACCTGGTAAAGAGCCTAAAGATTTTTACGTCTTGTGATACATGGGGCAAGCAGGCTGAATACATTCGTACTGGATTGAATTACAAACAATGGTACGCTAGATTGTGGGATATTACATTACGTTATCCTGCGCTGAGTATCACTGTCATGGTCACGTTTAACTTGTTGAGTATTCCGCGATTTGAATCATTCCTTCGTGATATGTTGGCCTTGCGTTCATCTGCCAGTGTTGAAATAAACAATTCAGGTATGCGTGGTGTTGGATTAGACTTTCCGTATCTGCGTCATCCGCGTTACCTAAGTTCGCTTATTGCAGATCCTTATATGTTGGTGTTACTGGATCGTTCTATACAGTTTATGCGTCACAACACTGCCACATTCCAGCAAGTTGATTACCATGATGGCTTTTATCCACACGAAGTAGAAAACTTACAGCGTGTGTACAACATTGCGTCTGCAGAATGGCAAGGCAGTCTGCAGAGTCAGATAAGTAGACGTGACTTTTATTTGTATATTACAGAACATGATCGTAGAAACGCTACTGACTTTAAAACAGTGTTTCCGGAGATTGCATATTTTTACGATCAATGTCAACAAGAATACGAAGATTCGCAAGTTGCTAGAGAAGCGACTATTAATGAAAAAGAAGAAACATGAAACGTGTAGCAATGATTGGATTGGGCAAGCTGGGTTTGCCCTGCGCAGAAGTAATGGCCGAACATTACGATGTTTGCGGGTTTGATATTAATACAGTAGACCCGACACAAACAGTCACTATTAAAAGCTCAATCAAAGAAGCGGTAAAGGGTGCTGACATTATTTTTGTTGCAGTACCAACACCACACAATCCGCAGTATGGTGGAGAAACTCCCATCTCTAATATGACGCCATGTGACTTTGACTATACTCCTGTTATTCGAGTCTTTGAGCAAATTAATCCACACGTGACTCAGGATCAATTGGTAGTGTTAATCTCTACAGTATTGCCTGGCACAGTTAGAGACAGTTTAATTGGCTATTTGACCAATGCACGTTTCATTTACAATCCATATCTTATTGCCATGGGCAGTGTCAAGTGGGATATGGTCAATCCAGAATGTCTTATCATTGGAACTGAAGATGGATCCATCACTGGTGATGCACAAGAACTAATTGAATTTTATAAGCCACTGATGAAGAATGAACCACGTGTTAACGTGGGCACATGGGATGAAGCAGAAGCCATTAAGATTTTCTACAATACATTTATTAGTGCTAAAATTGGTCTTGTCAATATGATCCAAGACGTTGCAGAAAAGAACGGCAACATCAATGTAGATGTAGTAACAGATGCACTGAAGGCTGCAACACAGCGTATCACAGGACCACGTTATTTGACAGCAGGCCTAGGTGATGCAGGCGCTTGCCATCCACGTGACAACATTGCACTACGTTGGCTAAGTGGCAAGTTGGATTTGGGTTACGATATGTTCCATGCTATTATGAGTGCTCGTGATAGTCAAGCACACGCAATGGCCTCAAAGCTGGTACGACTTGCACAAGAGCATGAAATGCCAGTGGTGATTCACGGAAAGGCATACAAGCCTTATGTTCCCTACACCATTGGCAGTTATAGCCTATTGGTGGGCCACTTTATCGAACATGCTGGTGTTGAATTGATTTATGTAGATCCTCTGACTGACGACGTTGAAGGACCAACTGTGCCAGCAGTTGTATTAATGGCGCACAATCCGGCAATTACATACGCTGGAACAGGTGTTGAAATTAAACCTGATGAATTTTATTATGACATTGTTCCAGGCAGTATCATTGTTGACCCATGGCGCACTATTAAAGAGTTCCCAGGATGCCGTGTTGTCCATTATGGTAATCCCAAATTTAGCCTGCCTACTATCAATGGACGCATTTTAAATCCTGTTAACAGTTGTGATATCTTTGTTGAATTGTATTCGCAATTTAAGTTTGCATCCAAACGTAATGAACCAATGACATACTTTGCATTGGCCCCAATTGAAGCAGTTAACAAGCCGTTGGCCGCAGCCGAATACATTGCAGCGACACGGGCTCGTATTGGGCTGTTTAAGTCAGATGATCGTATTGTGTTTATTACGCCAAACGAAGGCATGATTGCTCATGCATTTATGTGGAGAGACCAACTAAAGAAGTTCTGGCCCGAATTGACCAGCGACCAGTGGTACTATGCAAATGAATTGCAAAGTGCAGGGCAAGCATTGGCATTAGCTGGCGTAAGTGAAAGTGAAATTAATCTGCTAAACTTTGTATCCATTGATAAGTGGGTGGAGAGGAGTACAACTGCCACGCACGAATACGAAAATAAAACTGCAAACTTCCTAAGCTATAATCGTGTTATTAAAGGTCACCGTTGCCACTTGGTGGGGGAAATGTTACTGAATGATTTAGTTGACGGCAATATGATTAGTTTTGTACACAGTGGCGAATTATATCCGGGGGTGGATAAAACAGCAGTAGAAGTTGTGCAGGGTTCACTTTACATGACGCCTGCCGTTAAAGAACGTATTATTCCCTTGTTAGATGAGTCATTGACAATTGATGAGTATGATGTTACTCAGAATGGTCCCACAGTAGGCAATCACTTTGAACAATCCTTGCTAAGTGTTATCACTGAAACAACTTATGAAGAAGGTGATGTGTTTATTAGTGAAAAGACTTTTAAGGCCATTGCACACGGACATCCGTTTATCATTGTGGGACCAGCAGAATCTCTGCAAGTGCTTCGACGAATGGGATTTGAAACATTTAGCGATGTCATTGATGAGTCATATGATACAGAGTATGAACCGGTCCCTCGTATGGATAAGATCATTGCAGAGCTAAAACGAATCGATTCATTGGACGAGGACAGCAGGCTTGACCTGTACCATAAGCTGATGGAAGTTGCTAACCGTAATAAAACTAAGTTTGATACCTTTACACAGGATAAGAATCAAAGTAAATTTTGGCTATTTGCCAACTCATTGGCGCAGTAACATGTTGTTGTATTCGCACGAAGATGTGAATCCAATTCCTTATACAGAAGTGTTTAACGAATTTGCGAATTTAAAAATTGTTGTTTGTCCAATGCGAATACCCGAACCTGGCTATGATGGCCAATTCATTTCGTACATTACAAATAAGTTAAAAGCATTTGACGCAGTAGATCGTGTCATTGTTGACGACTTTACTGAAGCTATTTCACTTGACAAAGTTGAACAACTAATCAACAGCATCGAGACTGAATGTGGTATTAGTCGAAATAACATTGTGTTTGTTAATGGTGGAGAAGCAATCGCCCCCAATGTTATTGCATATCCAACTTTCTATGATATTAGTAATGGTCGTTTGTTAGGCTACCAAAATAATAACGTAGTGCCTTGGGCCAATCGAGAAAAGTTACTGATTAGTTTATCACGTAGGCCGTGTTGGTTCAGGGTAGCTATAACCCAAGAGTTGATTAAACGTAATTTACTGGAGCATTCCATAGTCAGCTGTGGCACCGATTCTACGTTTGGCGATGACGGTTGGATTAATTTATTTGCCAAGCCAGACTACCACAAGTACTTTCCAATGACAGTAGACGGAACCATTACTCGCGAAGAAGAATATACTTCAAACGGATTGGAGTTTAGCAGTGCATACATCAATCTTGTGTCTGAATCAAGTCATAATGTATTTCCATTCAGACAATCTGAGCTACAACGTTATTTTAATGAATGTAACAGCTTGCATGCGCCAGACGGACTGCACCAATGGGAACGAGTATTTGTAACAGAAAAAACAATCAAAGCAATTGCAATGCAGCAGATCCCAATTTTTAATACAGTCAAGCACCATGTTCAACACTTGCGATCCATTGGATTAGATTTGTTTGACGATATAGTTGATCATGGCTATGATAACATAGACGATCCGCTAGAACGTATACAAGCTGTTGCTGTTCAAGTTGAGACTACATATAATCGGGGGTTTGATTACTTTAGGTCTATTCCAAATATAGAACAACGACTATCACATAACTATCAGTGTATTAAAACATATCATGCCACAGCATTAGAAGTTGCGCACAATCAAATAAAGGATTTTTTAAATCATGGGCATGTCACCTTATAAAATGCTAGACATTCACTTTCAGGATCTAATCACTGATGATGCAAAGTGTGTAGTAGAAATTGGAAGCGAACGCGGGGAAGGCAGCACTGCTTATTTCAGGGACTGGTCACAAGCACGTAATGTAGCATTCCACACTGTGGATGTTACAGACGATGCACAAACCCACTTTACCAACAACCCTGCATTTGGTGGCGCAGGCAACACCAACTTTCACACTGTTGACACAGGGCATGCTTGGTGCAGGGATGTACTACCAACCCTGAGCAAACAAATTGCAGTGCTGTACTTAGATAACTTTGATTGGATTGATCCTGTCAATTTACAGTACCAATGGCTACATGACCAGATTGCTGCCTATGCCGAGCGCGGAGTTGTTATGAGTAATGAGAACAGTCAAGAAGAACACAGACTGCAAACACTATATTGCTTGCCATACATGGCACCACAAAGCATTATTCTCATTGATGACAGTTATCAAGATGTCACTTCTACAACAGGTTGGGGCGGTAAATGCGGCACTGCTATTCCATTGATGCTTGCAGCTGGATACACAATAGCAAATACAACACAGGGTATTGTTTGCTATCGTGAAATAAACTTTTAAAGTTTATGGCTTGTGATGCATCTTATCATCGTCGCAATGTCTGCGTAATAGATCACATACATCGTGCAATGTTGTTCTCCAATTAGTACCGCGGCTCTCGTCTAACACATCCATGTACTGCACAAAGTCATTTAGAAAAGTATAATCAGTATTTGAATCATCAATGTACTTTTCTAATAGGTTGATCATTGTTGTATGCCAGGCCTGTTGCGCAGTACTCACAACTGGTAAGTTTTTGTAAACTGCAATAATTTCTTCTTTGGCTGATCGCGGCAAGTAACGCACGTCTAACCATTTAGGGCCTTCCAAGAAACGAAATTCAGGCTTGACATTATATTTTGCAGCCATCTCGCATACACGCGGGATAGCATAAATTGTAGCGATACCAATGCAACTAGAAACGTACTCAATTGGAATTTTCTGTTCATTGAGCGTTTGTAAATTTTCTAAAAAGCGATCGTAATTTCCCGGATTCCGTATCAAATGATATCGTTCGTCAGTTTCGTCAACACTCACGCAAAGTGCCGCACTGCGGAATAGTTTCAGCTTATCTAAGATCTTTGGATTAAGCACTGTTAAGTTTGTGTCAAATCGCAATGCGATATTGAAGTTGAGTTTGGCTTCAATGAGCATATCCAAACAAGTGTTTAACGCCGGCACCAGGAAAGGTTCACCACCTGTAAAATAAATATGGTTAAGCTGTGGCATAATACGTTTGAAGTTTTCCCACCAAATTGGGCTTTCCCACCACTTGTCAAAGCCTAGTTTATTACGTCCGTGAACGTCTTTTTCAATTTTAAATTGACGGAACTTGCCCAGGTTAAACGGCTTATCATACAATTTCATCCAATCATCATACCACATATTACTATGCTGTGGGCTACACATTGTACATTGTAAATTACATAAATTACCAAATCTCAGATGCAAGTTTACAATTGGAGAAGTAACAGCACCAGTCTCAGCATTGGTATACTGTTCTACCGTTGACAACTTTACATATTTGGCAACTCGTGCAGTACTTTGTATAACACGTTGACGTTTTGATCGTCCTTGAAAGATTCTATTAGGAGAAGCCAGGCTTTTCCATTCAGTAACATCCCTACTTGATTCTTCAGCATCATAGCAATTGCGGCATCGCTGCGGCTTTTCTCCTCTGCTCAATTGCATGCGGTGCTCTCGATGAGTTTTACTGTTTATTGCTTCTTCAAATGAATGGGTGAGCACGTTCATAACAACGTCGTTGTCGTCACGGGCCATTCCAAAATCTGCATCATAGTTTGCTAAACAGCAAATGGTGTAATCCCCGGCCATGCTTACTTCAATTTGACTCCATGCCTCGGGACAGAAGCTTTCTTTATTATATGTCATGCAGTTAAATCCTTTGTTAGCGCATTTACTATATCTTGTACTGGTAGAATGTCCATAATATGGTCAATTCCCTTACCAGCAAACACATGCCCAGTGGTTGGATTTCTAATTCCAGCAGCCAATCCATGTGTATTGTTGTTTACATCTTTATGCCATTCATTGAAAATGAGTGCATGTTGCTTGGCACCATTTTTAAGTTTGCCAATGTCATTGGCACTTGCAGATATCATTTTGAGTTTTGTTTCATTGGAGATAGAACTTTCTTCAGCAGCAGCAAATATTGTGCCCAATCCAACACCAACTGCGCCAGCATCAATGCACTCTTGAATTTGAGCCGACGTTCCAATTCCGCCTGATGCAATTATATGCAAGTGTGGATACAACTCTTTGCATTTTTTAATTCTGGCAATCAATGATGTACCATCGTCGATCACACGGCCTGCGGCATCTGGCCCCTTAAGGATAACACCATCAACAAGTGTTTCTTCTAAGTCTTCCAAGTGTAATGCTTTACAGAGTACAAGTACATTGTTTGCTCTAAGCTCTAACAGACGAGCATTTCGTTTTGCAATGCGTTCATCTGTAATTTCTACTTCATTTGGTGCGTCAAACACTATTTCCAAAACTTTTATTTGACAATCGATTAGTAGTTTGAATGAATCATCGTCGATGATAGTATCAACTGCTACGCTTACTAATAATGGCGCATAATCTGTCAAAGTGTTATATTCGTTAACTGCCTGTTTGAATTTCTCTAATCCAAATTGGCCTGGCCCAACATAGTAGTTAAAAATTGACAAACTTGGTAAGATACCGGCCTTAGCACCAGCAACTGCTAATTTGACATCGCTTACTCGATTCATTGCCATTATTACAATTGGGTATTTGCAGTTAAAAAATTCAGTAAATAGCTTCATATGAATACTTATCATTCATGTCAACCCAGGAATCTGTCAGATGGCTATGAAATTTACTGAAACGCTACAATTTATTAAAGAAATTACAATTGAGGGAGATCTGTTGGAAATTGGATCAGACCGTGGAGATGGTAGTACCTATATTTTTGCAACGCTTGCTAAAAATCTTGACCGCAAATTATTTTCAGTTGATGTAGATAAGGATATTATTGACCACAACCAAGAAGAATTTAGTCGGTTACCATTTAGTTTGCCTGTTGAGTTTTTTAACCAGACTGGTGAAGATTTTTTAGATGCAAACAAGGATCTGAAGTTTAGTATTGTGTTACTTGACAATTTTGACTGGGACTGGAATCCGCAAAACACCGATTCCAGTATAGTTGCTCAGCAGATTAGATATCGCGAACAATTTAACTTGGAAATGAATAACCATCAGAGTCAATTGACCCATCTTAAACAAGCACTACGGCTTAGTCAGATGTTAACGGATGAAGCCATGATAGTATGTGATGACACATATTGGGCCAATGAATATGGAACATATACTGGCAAATGTGGTGCTGTTATACCATATCTCGAAACCCTAGGTTTTGATGTAGTGTTAAACAAAGACCACGGAGTAGTCTTAATAAGAAAAAATAAATGAAAATAGTAATTGCCACTGGTGGATTTGATCCTGTGCATTCAGGACACATAAAATATTTACAAGCTGCTCGCCTGCACGGCGATAAGCTGGTTGTTGGACTTAATTCTGATGCTTGGTTAGAGCGTAAAAAAGGCAGACCGTTTATGCCTTTTGCGGAACGTCGAGCAGTACTTGAAGGGCTACGGTGTGTGGACGAAGTTGTGGCGTTTGATGACACGGATGGCAGTGCTGTCAAATTGCTGGAAAGCATACAACGTAGCTATTCTTATGCCGAAATCGTCTTTGCCAATGGCGGAGATAGGACAGCTGATAACATTCCCGAAATGGCTGTTAAAAATATACTATTCAAATTTGGTGTTGGTGGAGAAGACAAGGCCAATTCAAGTAGCTGGATCTTGGAAGAATGGAAAGCCCCTAAAACTTTACGTCCATGGGGTTACTATCGTGTGCTACATGAAATGCCCGGGACCAAAGTTAAAGAACTCATAGTCATGCCCGGCCAGAGTCTAAGTATGCAACGCCATCAACATCGTGCGGAGCACTGGCATGTTTCCGAAGGCCGCTGTGTGGTCAAATTTGGTGACGGTGAACAGGATCGCACACTGCACCAGTTTCAACATATTCCTGTTGGGCAATGGCATCAATTAACCAATCCATTTGATGAGCCATGTCGAATGATTGAGATCCAATACGGCTTGCAATGTGTCGAAGAAGATATCGAGAGAAAAGCCAACTAAAGTACGATCCACTTGTGTGTAATGTATCCTAAATATTGCTAGGAGGATGCGCACCATGAGTGGTAATTTATTAAGAAAATATATCGATATTATCAATGAGGGTCTTGACCCAGTTGGCAAAGAAGATAGCGATATAAACAATGATGGCAAAGTCAACAAGTCAGATCAGTATCTTAAAAATCGACGTAAAGAGATCAGCAAAGACATCGAAGAAGCCTGGGACACTGACACACAGGTTAGTCCGAGCGAACGCGGCAAGTATGAAGGCAAGACCAAAGCCGAACTGTTAACAGCGTACAACAATCTAAAAGCAACAGGACCACATCCAAAAGGCTCAAAGGAATTTGGTCGTATGAAAGAGTTAGCGTTTGCCGTTAGAGCCAAAAGTAATTGGGGACCAGTGGCATAAAGTTCTTGACAACGCTCTGGATTTGTTGTATACTTACTAGGTAAGACATTAACTAACCGGAGATTTACATGAGCTTTTCCCCAGACCAAATTGCAAAACTAAAACGAGTGATCCAAGAAGGCGTCCAAGTCAAACGTGAGATTGACGACCTTAGTGTAGGACTCAAAGAAACTGTTGCAGCCATTGCAGAAGAAATGGAAATTAAGCCAGCAGTGCTGAACAAAGTAATCACCAAAGCATTCAAGGGCGACTTTGACAAAGACCAATCGGACTTTGAAGCAATGGAAGAAATTCTAGAAGTTACTGGCAACAAGGTGTAATGAACAAACTGTTATCTAGTGTAGGCAACTACATTAGGGAAGACTGGCGAGAAAATCCCTTACGATGTGTATTGGAAATTTTCGCTTGGTTCTTGAGTATTGGCTGTGCATTGACAATGGCACTAACAGTACCCAATCCACCTTTCCTAATTTTGTACCCGTTGTTTATAATCCAATGTATAATTTTTGCATGGGCCGCTCGCACTCGCGGCAGTGTTGGCATGCTGGCCAACTATGTATTGTTAGTCACAATCGATTCGATTGCCTTGGTTAAAATGTGGATGTCATGACATGGATCAGCGAGTTGTAATACATCATTGGCGCTATGATGACGGTTGGCATAATGTGCCTGCTGTTCTACGTAAGCCTGGCGAAGCCGAGCGTGAGTTCCGTGAAGAAATTGTTGGTTGGCACTGCTGGGCGTACTGTGAAGACCATCATGCATTCATTGAATGGATGGAGGAACATTGTCCCGGTGCTGACTGCTCGCCTAGATTCAACAGTGGTGATCCAATGGTCACTGTAAATATCACCAACAAAGATGAGGCAGCATATTTCATGCTGAATTTTGATGTCTGACAGATGGCTAAACTATAACCTATACATTGGCGATGCAGTAGAAGAAGATGTATATGCTTGGCTATGCGAAAGCATTGCACCATTGCTTATGACTACACAAGCCGAATACGATTATTATGATATGTATCACGGAGATCGAGATTTATGGATCATGCACTCTACTGATGTAAGTGATGTCAGCGGTAGTGCAAATGATACTATAACACTGCTCAGCTTTAAGAACATAGAAGATGCACTGCTGGCCAAGCTACGGTTTGGAGGCAGTATATCGTGACCTGGCTTGAGCCAAAGTACGCATTGCGAAAAAGCTGGGGACATACTGTTAGTCTCAAAGATCCGTACTACGAACATGCTGAGTTTGGTAAGGTAGTTAACACTGAAGCAGTTGACGCGATCCTAAAATGGACTGAAGAAAACGCAAATGCCACCAGAATCAGCTACGATACTTGGAAATTTAGGTCGCGCGATGAAGTGGAACAGTTTATAATGCTGTATAAGCTAACATGGACCTAATATGAATGATCCTGATTTCACTACAATTGATCTTGAAACAATGCTGGGCGAGAGCCTGGCGCCTTGGCAAAAGCAAACACTCAACACTGTTTATGGCGGAATCAAACGTGGGGAAATGATGACATTTGCCTCAGGTCGCAACACTGGTAAGTCTATGTTTACCGCTGCCATGCTTGATAATCTTTGTAAAGAAATGGCCAGGCTAATGCCACTGTTTGAAGTCTTATCCACTGCTGAGGTTGATGGTGTGCCTTGGTACACCGTTTCATGCCGCAAAGAAGTTTCTATGTGGATTCGAGAAAACGGTGTAGAAGATCGAGAATGGTACAGTCACATTGACAGCCGGTGGATGGCTGACCGCAATGTGTTTGACATGTCGCAAGAAATGTTTGCTATGACTAAACTAAGGTGGGGTACATGAGAGTACTAAAAAAAGAGTTGTGGCCTTATAAGACACGGTATGGCGTTGACGACACTACTATGAAAATTGATGAGATTGAAAAATGGTTAGGTGAGAATCTTGGCGCCTTTAAAAGTCAATGGAATGCAGTTTACCAATCAAATTGCACTGATTTTTACTTTCGCGAACAGGATGATCTGATGATGTTTAGATTGACATGGGCATAAACAAAACTGCAACCCAAGTGCTTGAAGAAGATCTTATGTACAGGGCATCAAAATCAATAGCAGATGAAATTGACTTTGAGATACTCTCCTCCATGCTTATAAATGAAGGTGGATGGACTCGAATAATACTTGATACCATTGGTCCAAATGATCGAGCAGTTGATATAACCAACTGGTTACATATCGAATGTACTGCACATTGGAGACGCAACGGTCGAACAGTTATATTTGAAGACTGCACCGAAGCGGCATTATTTAGATTGACATGGGCATGAGTACAGTAGTTACATTGCCGTACTCTCCGTTTTGGAAGCCCCTGAGCTGGGCCAAAGAACATTGTCCCAGTTATATCACCAATGATCTGCATCAGGATGGTTATAACACATATGATCATACTAAGATTGATTATTTTTTTTATAACGTAGAAGATGCTGCATATTTTAAATTGAGGTGGGGTGCATGACTATAACTTATACCAATCCTTGGCCCGACACACTGCCGCAGTTCAAAGTTCCTGTATTGCACAGAGTCAAGTATGCTGATACAGTAGATCAGTTACTGGCCATGTATCAACGCAGTTATAAGGATCATTTGGTGGATAGTTGGCTCAAATACAACTGCCGGCACCCATACTATCATAGTCCCGGCTATCTTAGAGAAAAGTTTATTGAGTTTGAATGTGATGAGGATGCGGCCATGTTTGCATTATCGTGCGTATGAGTCGGTTTGAAATAAAAGGTCTGTATACTTTACCCAATGGCATTCATCTGCCGTGCGGGTTAAACTTTAGGGACAAGCTATGGTGGCGATACATGCCCGGAGTTGTTATCAATGTAGCATGGCCCAAAGGACAGATTAAAGTTGGGCCCAGCCACAGAGACGGTTGGAGTGGTTATGGTCCAGAATTTGAATACGTTGACAGCGCCGACCCAAACGATCACTATAGACCTTGGATGGAACAGCATGTGGGTCAACAAGGTTGGGATTGGAACTGGGGCATGGCCAATCGAGATGCTTCGGATAACAGACTCACAATAAAGATTAGGAAAAAGCATCATGAGTATGCTATAATTGCAAAACTAATGTGGAGCTGAATATGAACGAAACACTTATCTTAATAAGCCTGCTTTTTACCAAGCACTTTATTATTGACTTTCCAATGCAAAAGCCATACCAATGGATGAACAAAGGCACGTATGGCCACCCGGGCGGTGTGCTTCATGCAGGGCTACATGGTATCGGCACATTACTTTGTTTTTATTGGTATGCACCGATGGCAGCTATCTACTTGGGCATTATTGATATGTTTGTCCACTATCATATTGATTGGGCCAAAATGAATCTCAATGCAAAGTATGGTTGGAAAGCTGACACGCACGAAGAATTTTGGATCTTACTTGGACTTGATCAATTCCTGCACTCCTTAACTTATGTTGGGCTTGTTGCACTTGTGACCGTATGATTGTAAAGACTGCGATTCAACAGCAATGGAATATAATGCAGCCCGATGCCCCGCATTTTATTGTATACGACCAGGCTACAGTAGACGGAACAATGTGGTATACAATAAAATGTAGTGGGGAATTATCAGTTTGGTGCAGGGCGCAACTTCGGGACCAATGGTATGAGCATCCTTATATACAACCAGACCGATATACGTTTCATGAGCCTAGACAAATGATGTTTGATGTTCACCAAGAACTATTGGTATTGATAAAACTAACATGGAGTTAATATGTACGAAGAATTTAGTTGGCGCACTGCCAAACACGATGCGATGATTGTTGAAATCATGCACCATGGACATGTGGTCATGCATTTCTTCATTGGAGAAGCAATGGAAGGGGCAGGCCGAAAGAGGGTTATGGCCCATGTAAGGGAATGTGATAATAGTTCATGGCTTAAAGAATGGCGGGAACATGCCGAAGCCGAAATGCTTGACAAACTTAAACAATGATGCTATAATATTATATGACTGAACGAATTAAACAACTTGCCGAACAGGCTAAATTTATGGCCGAGGAAGATATCAATCGACAGATATCATACAATGCTGAACTCAATGCATTTGCAGAAAAGTTCGCCCAGTTGATTGTGCAGGAATGTATGCGGCAGGTTGAAGAACAATACAAGCCTGTGCTGGAAGATACCGAAATGATGAAGGACACGCATTGGGATGGTTATGTTCAGTGTGGTGTTGATAGTTATGTAGCAATTAGAGAACATTTCTTTGGAGAAGAAGAATGACTGATGAAATTAAAAAACAAGAAGTAATGGATGCATTACACGAGACTGGCAATGCCTTTGCTAAGGCCATGGATGAGTACCAGCAAATGGCCAATTCCTACTACTCTGGACTTGAGCCAGAAGAACAGTTATGGGCGTTCTGTTCCATTGTTGAAAAACTAAGCAAAGGCGAGTTGGACGAGAATCGTAGCTACCGCGGTATCCTATATGAAACTTTCGGTTGGGGGCCAGAATCGTATGCGGCTGCTCAATGCGCTGGCTTCTTGGGCCTACACAATAGCATTTACCGATTTGAAGATTTGGAAACTGTGTTTAAGAACACACTCAAAGAACTTGAATTAGAAGTTGATGACGAAAAGTTAACTGAAGCCTTGGCAAAATACTTCTACTAAAGAGAAATACATAATACATGTTCATTGATGCTTATATTGACAAGAAGAAAGAGATCGTCCACGTTGTAGAACGTGTAGATGGTAAAAGGGTTCTCAAAGAGTATCCTGCAAAGTATGTGCTGTACTATCCTGACAAACAAGGCAAGTTTACTAACATTGCTGGTGACCGTGTTAGCCGAGTCATCCTTGGTAACGCTACAGCCTTTGATAAAGAACGCAGAATTCATAGCAATAAGAAATTATGCGAAAGTGATTATCGCCCACTGAATCGTTGTTTGGAAGAACAGTATGGCGGCCAGGACGCTCCCAATCTTAATGTGGCGTTTTTCGACATTGAAGTCTCTTACGACAAAGTAAAAGGCTTTGCGCCACCAAGTGATCCGTTCAACTACATCACTGCTATCAGCACATATCTAATGTGGATGGATGTCAACATCACACTGTGCTTGAAGCCAGAAGCCATGAGCGAGCAAGTTGCAAAAGAAATCTGTGCTAAATTTGAAAACACAATCCTGTGTGAAAATGAAAAGCAAATGCTGGACATGTGGCTAGAGCTGATTGAAGATGCTGATGTCCTAAGCGGTTGGAACTCAGAAGGCTTTGATATTCCATACACTACCAATCGTATTACACGAGTGCTAGGCAAAGAGCAAACACGCCGGATCTGCTTGTGGGATCAGTATCCCAAACGACGCGAATATGAAAAGTATGGCAAGACTCTGGAAACATATGATCCAGTTGGTCGTGTTCACCTGGACTATCTTGAACTGTATCGCAAGTACAACTATCACGAGTTGCCAAGTTATCGGCTAGACTATGTTGGTGAGATTGAACTTGGTGAAAACAAAATTCACTATGAAGGTACCTTAGATCAGTTGTACAACAATGACTTTGAAAAGTTCATTGCCTACAACAAACAAGACGTACTGTTGTTGAAGAAACTAGATGACAAGCTGAAGTTCATTGAGCTTACCAATCTGATTAGCCATGCAAACACTGTAGGACTTCGTGCTACACTAGGTGCAGTAGCAGTTACTGATCAGGCTGTTATCAATGAAGCCCATAGACTTGGTATGGTAGTTCCAGATCGTCCAAGACGCAGTGAAGATGCCAAGGACAATGCCGCGGCTGGTGCGTATGTTGCTGTGCCCAAAGCAGGCATGCATGAGTGGATTGGCAGCATGGACATTAACTCGCTGTATCCATCGTTGATTCGTGCGTTGAACATGAGTCCCGAAACAATTGTTGGTCAGGTTCGCCAGAGTCGAACACTTGCAGGCATTGACGAGTTCATTGCCAGCGGCAAGGGCATTGCTGATTTTTGGGAGGGCAAGTTTGCTTGCTTTGAATACGAGTCAGTAATGGCACGTGACATTGGGCAAACAGAACATATTGACTGGGCTGATGGTACCAGCACATCGATGAGTTCGGCACAAGTGTACGACTATGTGTTCCACGGTGGTCAACCCTTGATGATTAGTGGCAATGGTACAATCTTTAAATACGATACAAGAGGAGTTATTCCAGGGTTGTTGGAACGCTGGTATGCAGAACGTAAAGTATTGCAAGCCAAGGCCAAAGAAGCGTACGGCACAGACATGTACGACTTCTGGGACAAGCGACAGCTGGTTAAGAAGATTAACTTGAACAGTGCTTACGGTGCGTTGTTGAACGCAGGTTCAAGGTTCTTTGATCAACGACTTGGACAGAGTACTACACTATGCGGACGGCTTGTAGCAAGGCACATGGCCGCAAGTGTAAATGATTGTTTGACAGGTGAGAAGGATCACATGGGCAAGGCTATTATCTATGGTGACACTGACTCTGTTTACTTTAGTGCAGTGCCCATCTTTAAAGATCAAATTGAATCGGGAGAGATTGATTGGAGTACTGACAAGATCATCGAGTTGTATGATGCAATCTCTGATCAGGTCAATGATACGTTCCCGGTATTCATGAACACTGCATTCAATGCTCCTGCTAGTCAAGGTGAGATTATCAAAGCAGGTCGAGAATTGGTTGCTAGTAAAGGTATCTTTATGACCAAGAAGCGTTATGCTGTTCTTATTGTTGATAAGGAAGGCAAGCGTAAAGACAAGGATGGGTCCAAAGGCGAACTCAAAGCCATGGGCTTGGACATGAAGCGAGCAGATACTCCAGAGTTTATGCAACGGTTCTTAGAAGAAGCACTTACAATGACATTGGAAGGTGCATCTATGGAAACGGTTATGGCTCGTGTAAAAGAGTTCCGTGAGGAATTTAAGAGCCGACCAGGTTGGGAAAAGGGTACACCTAAACGTGTCAATAACTTGACCAAGCACACCGATGTTTATAAGAAAACAGGCAAGTGTGGTGTGGGCCATGCAATGGCATCTATCAACTGGAACCGTATCAAAGAAGCCTACAGCGATAGACGTAGTATGGACATCACTGATGGACAGAAAGCTATTGTATGCAAGCTAAAGAATAATCCTTTACAGATCAATTCAATTGCTTATCCAATTGATGAGATGAACCTGCCAGACTGGTTCAAGGCTCTACCATTTGATCATGGAGCAATGGAAGAAAAGATCATTGACTCTAAGATTGAGAACCTTTTGGGTGTACTTAACTGGGACCTAAATCTAAGTAAAGATAGGGGATTTGTGGATGACTTGTTCTCCTAAATCACTTGACTTTACAAACTTTTTAAACTATAATTGTAACATAACTGGAGAATAGCAATGCTAAAAGATATCGTGCTTGATGTAGCAAAAAACATCGCAAGTCTGGGAACCTTTGACGAGATCCTAGTTGAACAGGACACTGACACTACTAAGTTCACGGCGTACCCCGAAGATTCTACTATTACTGTTCTTGCTACCAGCAAAGACAAAGTAAGTGAGTTGCCAGATGCGTTTGGTATGCTTAACTTGGGCTTCCTGGTGGGTCTAAGCGGTTTATATCGTTCAGAGGATAGCAAGGTAGCAACAGGCACAAATGCCAAGAGCGAAATTGATCGTTTAGCATTCAGTGGTGTTGACGGGAACAAAGATGAATATCGTCTGACTCCGACTAACTTAATGAAAACAAAGACACGTTCATTCAAGGGTACTACATGGGATGTGGTAGTCAAGCCAGCCGCTACTAAGATTAGCGAACTAAGCCAACGTGCAAGTTTGTATGCTAGTATTGATCCTAACTTGGTAGCTACCACAGACAATGGTAAGTTGATCTTTACGTTTGGTGGTTCAGCAGGTGGCGGCCATAGTGGTAAGTTTGTATTTGCAGACACTACACAAACATTGAAGCGTCCAGTGACGTTGCCAATCCAGAGTTTGTTGTTAGCTCTTAAAACAGCAAGCCAAGGTACTCCGATTATCAGTATCTCAGAAAAAGTTGCCAAGATCGAATTTGATAGTGGCGTTATTGCATACGAATATCTAGTAATTGCACAGCAATGAGCATTGATTTAACTAAAAGAGCAATGGAAGGCAATTACGCCTTCTACTTGCCAGCCATTAGTGGTTTCTACACTAAGACGCTGGGTAAGATTGCTGCCGATCCTAACTTCCTACCACCAGGTCGTGTACCTGCTAAGTTTGAAAAAGGTATGGCTGGCACTAACTTCTTGGATCCAGAAAACTCTTACTATCACTATGGTGTAGCATTGTACTCAGCAGGACATGCTGACCGCAATCTTACACGTTGTGATGATAAGGAGCCAATGATTCACAAGCGCGATCGTACTAAGACTATTATTGTAGGCGACAGCTCTGGTTTCCAATTGGCAACTGGTGTTATCAAAATGGATTGGGCAAACATTAAAGGTGCAGCTGGCGACAAGTTCCGTGAGGAAATCTTGCGCTATCTTGAACACACTTCTGATTGGTCAATGACACTTGACGTTCCTGCGTTTGCCGCAGTAGCACCGTATAGTGCAAGAACTGGGCTGACCAAGTTTGAAGATACACTGGACATTTCAGTACACAACCTTCATTACTTTATGAAGCATCGTGTGCCTGGCGCTACTAAGTTCCTAAATGTTTGTTCCGGTAGCACACCTGATAACTCTAAGCTGTGGTATGACACAATCAAACACTTTAGTATTCCAAGTTCTGTAAAAGAAATGGGATTTACCGAGGATCGTACACTAGAAGGTTGGGCGTTTGCTGGTATCAATATGAAGCACATGCCAACGGTGTTGCATCGTATGTTGGACTTGATTGAAGATGATTTAATTGCTACTAAAGATTGGATTCACTTTCTAGGCATTGGTCGATTGAAGTGGGCCTGTTACTTGACTTCTATCAAGCGCCAATTGCAAAAGCATTACAATCCAAACATCAATGTTAGTTTTGATGCAGCCAGTCCGTTTGTGGCGGCTGGTGGTTATGCATTAAGCTACAATTACAACTACTTTACACCAAACAAGCTAACTTACTCTATGAGTAAGAGTGTTGATAACAAGGATATGAAGGGTTCGCAGTTGGAGATGCCACATCAGGGTCCTATTATGGAACGCTTGGTAGCAGGTGACATTTGCTACCTTGGACCAAACGATCCTAATAAGAATGGCAAGGTTGGTAAAACAAGTTGGGACACTCTATCCTACCTGTTTATCATGGCGCATAATGTGTACAACCATATTCAAGCAGTGCAGGAAACATTGCGTCTAGCTGATATCGAGTATGCACGTAACCCCAACGTTGATTATCGGGATGCAACAGGATATGGCAAAAAGGCTGCTAATCTAAGTGAATTCCTTCCAAACGACATTTTGTACTTTAACAATTTTGTAGAAGTGTTATTTGATCCTGCTACATCTATGGCAGACAGGCGCCAAATGATTTCTGATAACACAACATTCCTTAACTCAATTAGTTTTGGTGGTGTCGAAGCTGCACGTAAAGCAAAGAGCAAAGACATTTTTGATACTGCCGAAGAAGTTCCAGACGAAGAAGACATGGCAAGCCTCGATGACGAAAACTTAACAGCACTTGAACAGGAGTTAGATGATGACAATTGAACGTGTAGCACCAGATTTCTTTACAGGAACGGAAGTTGAAAACTCGCCTGCCAAAGGTATGCGAACCTTGTTTGTAGTTGGCATTCAACCGGTTGACATGATCCTGGCAAATGTGTTAAACTCAAAGTCACAGCACGTTTACATTGGTGCCAATATGAGTTTACATGGGATAGAAAATGATGACCACGTTGCATGGCGAGAGTGGGATAGCATGATTGAAGGTGTACTAGAGTCTGGTGTTGCCTATGTTACAGTAGACTTTACTTCGGCGCAGGTTGAGGGCTTCTTAGAAAGTCGTGCAAGTGAAGATAATCGTGTAATTCCAATGATTTCGGTCAAACTGCCATATACTAAACTGCTTAACTACAATACAACGATTAAGATTGACGACAAAGATTTTAATGCAACGAACCCTGGAGTATGGTGTCATTCTTTACATGACCTTTTGGATAGAAAGACATTTACACCTTGGCATGCCTATGTAGGCGATAACCCCGTAAACTAAGGAAATATTATGAGCGAAGAAGAAGTTAAAGTTGGTAATTTTAATAAGCCAACTAAGAAACCAGTCCCAGGTAAAGTAGCTGAAGCGGAAGCGCCAGCTGTTACTGTTGAAGAACTTAATGTAAAGTTGGATGCAGTACTAAAGCATCTCCAGGCTATTGACTGGAAGATGTGGGTTTATTTAAAAGCTAACAACTACATTGACTAAGGAGTAACATGTCACAAGACATGATTTGGGTTACTTTTCGCAAGGAAGGTATTCATAGGTATCCTGCCGCAGGGCATGATCCCAAATTAGCAAGCGGCGATGAGTATGATGTAAGTTTCTTACAATATCCTCATCGACACATGTTTCACTTTAAAGTGTATCTCGAAGTCTTCCATGATGACAGAGATGTTGAGTTTATTCAGTTCAAGCGTTGGCTCGAAAACCTTTACAACAAGGGCACGTTAGAATTGGATTATAAGTCCTGCGAAATGATGGCCGATGACCTGCATAAGGAAATCTCATCAAAGTACACAGATCGTAAAATTTGGATTGAAGTTTCGGAGGATGGTGAAAATGGATGCATCAAGCAATACGCTTAACAATCACGTTAAGTTTAATAATGATCGCGGCAATCGCGACAACCGTGGCCCACGTGAACAGCGTGGTTATAACAACAACACTCAGTACCAACCTCGACGTGCTGGTCTTAACATCAATCACATCAAGTTTGATTTGTTGAAGATCAGTGAGTTGTATGATGGTGTGTTGACAGCAGAACTAGGGCACTTGCCACTAGATTTTTACAACCAGTACTTGCTGGACTTGTGCAATAGCGGTATGATCTTTGCATACTCTATTGATACCCCGGAGCTTCGTACACACGAAGCCAGCGGTGACCGTAGTTTTACCTACACGGTCAATATTCAAAGTGGGCGCGAACGTGCTCACAAGGCTCTTAAAATCCACGTTGGATTATACAAGAGCATCTGGGCACAGGAAACTGTGCATACTGAAGATGGTTTATGTTGCATGCCTAACCGCTTGTAATATTGGTGAAAGCAACGGTGTAAAAAGCCGTTGCTTTTTCATTTGCGCTCTGCTATAATATCATATAGAGGATTATACTAATGAGAAAATTATTTTATATGGGCCTAGAGCCTTATGAAGGTCGATACACACTACAGTTGCAAGACTGGAATGAAGCTGTATTCAAACGCCGTGGCATTGACTATGTTATAGTGCCTGGTAGTACCATTGACAACACCAAAGCAATCAGTGTAGGGCAAGTGTTAGACGCTCATGGCCGAAGCTACTTTGGTATGAGCCAAATGATGAATTTGGTTCAGATGATGCGCAGCGGTGACGTGACACATGAAGATGTGATCTACTTTGAAGACATGTTCCAGCCTGGAATTGAATCGCTGCCATACATCATGGATCAGATTCCGCATCATCAACGCCCGCGTGTATTTGTACGTTGCCTTGCACAGGCAATTGACCCTGATGACTTTGTTCATGTCTGGGGCATGGGCAAGTGGATGGGCTTGTACGAAAAGATGGTAAATGAATTTGCAACTGTGTTAGCAACAAATGAAGAGATGGTTGCTCATATGCGTATTGCAGGTTACGAAGCTCCTATCTATAACATCAGCGGCCTTGCGTTTGGCAAAGACGAAGTAATTGAACGAGTTGGTGGTCCCTCTGAGATTCGTAGATTTGATCAACGTGCTCTGCGTGTGGTATTTGCCGCACGTTTTGATCAAGAGAAGCAGCCAGATTTCTTTATGGACTTGATTGAAGAATACCATCGCCGTAATCCCAACAGTGGTGTTGAGTTTGCAGTACTAAGTGGTGGACCGTTGCGTAGTAATAATTCCAAGTACTTGGATCGTGCATACAAATTAGAAGCAGAAGGCAAGTTAAAGATCCGTAAGGACTTGAACAAGAATCAGTATTACGCTATTGTAAATGATAGCCGTGTAATGTTTAACTGTGCGCTACAAGATTGGGTAAGCAATACAGTAAGCGAAGCTGATGCACTTGGATGTAATGTGTTGTATCCAGCATATCGTAGTTTTCCCGAAACGTTTGCAAACGATCATACTCGTATGTACGTTCCGTGGAGCATGGAAGATGCCCTGGCAAAACTTGATGTACTACTGCACCAACCAAGTCCTAACATGGGCAAGATTAGTGATTGGAATAATGGCACCATTGATCGCATTATCGACATTGTGGAAACTGCTGACACAGTTGCCGAAGGCGGAATTGGCTGTAAAGCTACTCAATGGAACCGCGCAGGCAATCGCTATCGCGATCATGTTGCAGGAGCAAAATACTAATGACAGATAAGTGGGTTGCCATTACTGGCTGCAATGGATACATTGGCGGCCAAACAGCATTACGATTCAAAGATCTTGGCTACAAAGTTCTTGGCGTAGATCGTAATGCTACTTCTCCGTGGATCACTGAACAATTGGATCAAGTAATCAAAGGAGATTTCACCAATGCTATTTTTATCAATTCCTTGATTGATAAAAATCCAAGTGCATTGATTCACATTGCTGGCACCAGCTTGGTTGGTCCAAGCGTAACAGATCCAGCACCATACTATGCCAACAATGTTGGTAACACTGCTAAACTCTTGTCTTCACTGGCCGAGCGTGGTTGGCATAAGACAGTGGTGTTCTCATCTAGCGCAGCCGTGTATGGTGAACCACAAGTTAATACTTTGACAGAAAGTAGTCCCACTGTTCCACTTAGTCCTTATGGACACAGCAAGCTAATGGCCGAACAGATGCTACGTGATTGTGCTAAAGGGTATGGTTTTAAAACTGTTGCTCTACGATACTTTAATGCATGTGGTGCAGACAGTAAAGTTAGACACGGACAATTGAAGGCAGCAACTCATGTGATTGCTCGTATCATGGAAACTATTGTTAACAAGGGTGTGTTTACTTTGAATGGTACAGATTATCCCACACAGGATGGTACTTGTGTTCGCGACTATCTGCACGTAGAAGATATTGCCGAGGCACACTTTCTTGCAACCAAGTACAGCGAATCCGTTGAGCCTGGTACATCAATTGAATTGAATCTTGGCACTGGTAAAGGCGTGAGTATTACTGAAATTATTAATTCAGTTGAGCGCATTACAGGTCGTACCGTACTGGTACATAAAGGACCTATGCGAGCCGGCGATCCAGCAACGTTGGTTGCGTATGCTGATAAGGCAAAGAAAACTATGGGATGGACTCCTGCAAACAGTAGTATTGATAACATTGTCAAGACTGCATGGACATGGTACAACTCTGCTGAGTACAAAGGTAGAGCATGAAAGTAGGATTTACTTGCAGTACATTTGACTTGATGCATGCAGGTCATGTAGCAATGCTGGCCGAAGCCAAGACCAAATGTGATTACTTGATCTGTGGATTACAAAATGATCCCACATTAGATCGAAGTACAAAAAACAAACCAGTGCAGACCATTGTTGAACGACAAATGCAACTCAAAGGTAGTCGCTATGTTGACGAAGTATGGGTTTACAATACTGAAAAAGACCTAGAAGACCTGTTGTTGACTTTACCAATCAATGTGCGTATACTAGGAGTAGAGTATGAAGGTAAAGAGTTTACTGGTCGCGAAATCTGCCACAAGCGAAATATTGATTTATACTTCAACGGCAGAGACCATAGCTTCTCATCCAGCAGCCTTCGTAAGCGAGTGTACGAAGCACAGCTACAAAAGGAACAACAATGAAAATTAATGAATTAGAAAATGGCATCACGGATGCTTGGTTCAAGCAAGGCGGGTTTGATACATTCAAAAAGCCTGCACAAGAAAAGTATGAAGTTGCACAACAAGCAGGAACTGTACAGACTCTTGAAGGACCTGTACAGTATGCGGCAGGACATTATATCATGACTGGCCCCAAAGGCGAGCAGTATCCAATTACTGCCGAGAAGTTTAACACACTCAAAGATGATCAAGGTAACGGCATTGCTGTTCCCAAGAAGATTATTAAGACGGCTAAACTTGCTGACCATGATGGTGTTATCCATACATCATGGGGCGACTTAGCATACACTGCTGGCAACGATTATATTGTTCGCCATGGTACAGGTGATTACGGTGCAGTAAAGAAAGATATCTTTGCACAAACTTACGACACCAGTCGTGCGGTATGAAAAAACTAACTAAACAAGATATCATTGATCGTAAGAGAAAAATGGCCATGTTGGTCAACTTTAACTACATGCGACTACTAAGAGAAGATTATCCAAATATGCCCATTGTAGAATCTACAAAAGCAATTATTGATAAAATTAAAAAAGGTGTATAATATGCAAATCAGAGTAAGAGAAAATCCAGAAGAATTTGGTAACTGCGGCTGCGGTCGTAGTCCAGATGGAAAGTGTCGTGGCTGGCACGGCCTAACAGAAGAAGAATTTCAAATAGCATTAGAAGAATACGAAAAGAATTTATTTGAAGACGGATCAGGAATATGACAACAATTGTAGTTTATAGCAAGGACCACTGTCCCTATTGCGATCAAGCCAAGGCTTGGTTGAACAGTAAAGACTTAACCTTTACAGAGCACAAAGTGGGACATAATGGCTTTACTCGTGAAAATTTATTAGAAGCAGTGCCCACAGCACGTACTGTTCCGCAAATCATTATTGATGGAAAACTAATTGGCGGTTGGGATGATCTCCGTGCGAGTGAATTCTATGCCGGCCAAGGATAAAGTATTTTCGGTAAAAACTGCCGCCCATGTGTTCACACTAAAGGACATTAGGCGGTGGTTGATTGATAATTGCAAGAATAGATGGTCAGCAACAGACTACAAGGGTGATTCATTCAATTGGCGTAAGTTGGCCAAGATTGAATCAGCCAAGTACTCAAATGAAATGTTTGATATCACCATCCTGATTCACTTCAAGAAGCCAGAAGATTTAATGCTTTATTTGCTCACTTGGCCAAGCGAAGTCTTGCTTAATTCCTAAATACATGCTACAATAAACAATACGGCAATCCACTGCCTTAACATCGGAGAAATGAAAATTGACACAACTACATTATAAAGAAGAAGAAGACGGTAAGCCTCTTAGCCAGGTGATCCGCGATAGACTTAAACAAAACAACAAACGGTTTTGGGCAGGCGACAACATCAGTGAATACATTAGCGATGTTGAAAAGGACACGTTGATCAGTGAAGCAGCTTTGGCATTTGAAACAGTGCTAGACAGTTTGTTAATTGACAGGGAAACAGATCCCAACAGCAAAGGTACTGCTAAACGATTAGCTAAAATGTACTTCAATGAAATCATGGCAGGTAGATATGAACCAGCACCAGACGCAACAGCATTTCCAAATGACTCAGCGGACCGTTATGAAGGCATGCTGGTTGTTCGTAGCGAGCTTCGCAGTATGTGTAGCCATCATCACCAACCCGTTACTGGCGTTGCTTATATTGGTATTATTGCGGCTGAGAAACTCATCGGACTTAGCAAGTATACAAGGATCGCTCAGTGGTGTGCCCGTCGAGGTACTCTCCAGGAGGAACTTTGCAATGACATTGCTCGGGAAATCCAAAAAGCAACAGGCGCAACAGACTTAGGCGTATACATTCAAGCCACTCACGGATGCTGTGAAAATCGCGGCATCATGGCACACTCTAGTTTAACACAGACCACAGTGCTCAAAGGTTCGTTCAAGGACGATGTAGGTACAAAGAAAGAATTCTTTGACAATATCAAAATGCAACAAGAATTTGCTCCACGGTGATGACAATGGACAATAGCGATAAAGACAAACTAAAAGATGTGCTGGCGTCCATTGATCCTATTGAGTTTCATTGGGATGAAACTAATACCAGTGTTGGCATCATTGCACAAGAGATTGGTACAATTGATCTAAATGACTATACAATGCTAAACAGTGTAGCCAATGCAGGATTGTCTATTGGACATGCAAGCGTTAGCAATAACTGGTCAAATGGTTCTACTATTTCATTTGCCGGTTCTAGTACACTGCATGCTGACACTACTACGTATGGCAAGACCACTATCACTACTGCCAAGAACACAATTGATATTGATGAACTAGCTGACATGATGGAAACACTAAAGAAGCGTTTATTGATACTTGCACCAAAATTTGAAATGCATGAAAAATATCCCATGCTCAAGGAAATGTACAATGAGTACAAAGCAATGGAAGCATTATTATCAGGACCAGACTCAAATGAATAAACAATCACTTACTTGGCAAGATGTTGAACACGGCGTACTCAATATTGTTCGCAGTATACAGTTAGATAACTGGCAACCAGACTTGATTATTGGTGTGGATCGTGGCGGTTTGGTAGTTAGTACTATGATTAGTCATTACCTGAATGTACCCCATACCACCGTCAAGGTCTCATTGCGAAATAATCCCGACACTGAGTCCTTGCTATGGGCACCAGATGAAGTCATTGGTGGTAAGAAGATTTTATTGGTAGATGACATCAATGATGCAGGCTCAACGCAGGCTTGGCTCAAAGCAGATTGGGCTAGTAGTGTGGCAGGAATAGAGGTTGACTTTGTTGACAAATTCTGGCATAATAGTGTTCGTTGGGCCAGTTTAGTAGAGAACGAAAGTAGCAAAGAGTATAGTGATTATTATAGTATCGCAGTCAACAAACTTGAAAACGATGTTTGGATTGACTTTCCCTGGGAATCTTTTTGGAGTAGAAACACATGAAAGTAGGATTTAGCTTGGGCCGTTGCATCCGCGACATTGTCAACGGTACCGTAGAAGAAAGTGATGTTATTGTAATCGTGTCAGGTACACGTTTCACAACACAAGAACAGTTAGTTGGCATTGTCACTGACTATATGTGGCGGGATAACTATCTAATGGGATTGGATGAAGCTGCCTGTCAAGGTGTAGCAAGCATCTTATTTCGTGAAGGTAAAATTCACCAGCCGCGCAATTTTGGTTCATACCGTAGCCAAATGCCTGAAGAATGTGTTTGGGCCGACTTGTTACCTACAGGTGGGCATGAAGACCCAATGGTACAAGAAGCATGGCAAGCCTATCGCGGAATGTTGGGCCTGACTGGCAATAAGCCAGATAACAAAGAGTATATTGAATCGAATTGGAAAACCTAAAATGACATTTGTAGTCACTGAAAGCTGTGTTAAGTGCAAGTACACCGATTGTGTAGATGTATGCCCGGTTGATTGTTTTAAAGAAGGTCCTAACTTTTTAGTTATTGATCCCGATGGTTGCATTGACTGTGCAGTATGTGTGCCCGAGTGTCCAGTTGATGCCATTGTACCAGGGCATGAAGTAAAAGATCCTTACTGGACTGATCTTAATGCAAGGCTTGCGTTACAGTGGCCAACTATTACAAAGAAAAAAGCCGAGTTAGACAGTGCTGTAGAGTTTAAAGAAGTTAAAGATAAACGTCATCTACTTGAAGAATAAGTTTGGAAAACATAATCAATCTTGCACAAGTACCAATGCTAGTAAAGAAATATTCTAGCATTGGTGCTGTGCCATTGGCTTTGCCTAGGTTTGTGTTAGATGATGTAAACGAGTTTTGGCGAATATGGAATAGTGAAGTTGTAGCAGTTGCACGGCAGCATATCGATCGAGGTGCTCTGGGTAAAGATAATCCTGTGATGTCCTTTACTCAATGGGAAGGCCTAGCCCTGTATGAAGATTTATCATTGTTAGCCAAGGCAGCATGGGCTACAAAAATATCAACTGAACTATCGGCCAGTCAGCCCAAGTTTCTTAAATCTATTTTTGAAACGCTACCATTTGTTAAAATACGTTCAGTTAGGCTATGGAGTGCAAATCGTGAAGTCAAGGCACACTACGATGGTAACATGCCTGCTAGTTT
>Ga0208916_10000051_pt1 | contig 48289 bp, 43 predicted proteins | sample DEB19_08_DNA_5_FD_184523 | JGI IMG/M metagenome (GOLD analysis project Ga0208916, IMG submission 184523) | Aqueous microbial communities from the Delaware River and Bay under freshwater to marine salinity gradient to study organic matter... | ecosystem: Environmental > Aquatic > Marine >... | reverse complement strand
ATGCGCAGGCCACGTGCGTGGCGTCTGGCAGCGGCTGCGCGCCTGACGTGCCCGCTGCATGCGAAGGCCGGCACAAAGTCTCTCCCTCGCCCAAGCTGATGAAGGCTTTGCCGCTTTTGTTACGCGAGATCATGTTCTCAACCGCTGCCAAAAAGCCGTAGCCGCCCGAGCTGGCCAGCAAGAGCTGCGCAGAGGCCGGACCGGCGAAGTAATGCGCCACTTGCGTGCCGGCTTCCAGCTCGATCAGTGTGGTCACGGGCTGGCCGTCACCGCGTGCACCGGGCAAGGCAGCCACCGGCACCGAGTAGACGCGGCCGTTGCTGCCGAACACCAACAAGGTGTCAACCGTGCGGCATTCAAAGGTCGCGTAGAGGCCGTCGCCAGCCTTGAAGGCAAAGCTTGCCGCGTCATGGCCCTGACCGTTGCGCGAGCGCACCCAACCCTTGGCGCTGACCACCACGGTCACGGGTTCATCAATCACTTTGACGTCCAAAACAGCTTTTTTATCGGCCTGAATCAGGGTCCGGCGTGGGTCGGCAAAAATCTTGGCGTCTGCTTCGATTTCTTTGACCATGAGGCGGCGCAGCGTGGCCGGGTTGCCCAGAATGTCTTCGAGCTTGGCTTGGTCTTCGCGCAGGCCACTGAGCTCTTGTTCGATCTTGATGGCTTCGAGCCGGGCCAATTGCCGGAGACGAATTTCAAGAATATCTTCGGCCTGACGGTCGCTGAGTTTGAAGCGTTCCATCAACGCGACCTTCGGCTCATCGGCTTGGCGAATAATGGCAATGACTTCGTCAATGTTCAGCAGCACCAGCTGCCGGCCTTCGAGAATATGAATGCGCGCCAGCACTTTATCGAGCCGGTGCTGTGAGCGCCGCTGAATGGTGGTGTGACGAAACTCAATCCACTCGGTGAGGATTTGCCGCAAAGACTTTTGCGTCGGCCGACCATCGAGACCGATCATGGTCATGTTGATCGGCGACGAGCTTTCCAGACTGGTGTGCGCCAGCAGCGTGGTGATCAGCTCACTTTGCTCGATGCGACTGGTTTTGGGCTCAAACACCAAACGCACAGCGGCGTCTTTGCTGGATTCGTCGCGCACCACGTCCAGCACCGACAGCACAGTTTGCTTGAGCTGAATTTGCTCTTGCGACAGCGCTTTTTTACCGAGACGCACCTTGGGGTTGGTGATCTCTTCAATTTCTTCGAGCACGCGCTGGGTGCTCACGCCCGGCGGCAGTTCATTCACCACCAGTTGCCACTGACCACGCGCCAACTCTTCGATCTTCCAGCGGGCCCGCACTTTGAGCGAACCGCGTCCGGTGCGGTAGGCCGCAGCGATCTCAGCCGGGCTCGAAATAATCTGCGCGCCGCCCGGGTAATCGGGGCCGGCAATCAATGCTGAAATCGCTTCGTCGGTGATGTTTGGCGTCTTGATCAGGGCGATGCAAGCATCAGCCACTTCGCGCAGGTTGTGGCTCGGAATCTCGGTGGCCAAGCCGACCGCAATGCCGCTGGCGCCATTCAGCAAAGTGAAAGGCAGCCGTGCCGGCAAACGCCCCGGCTCTTCGGTCGAGCCGTCGTAGTTGGGCACAAAGTCGACCGTGCCTTCGTCGACTTCTTCCATCAACAAACTGGTGATGCGCGACAACCGTGCCTCGGTGTAACGCATGGCGGCAGCGCCGTCGCCGTCGCGTGATCCAAAGTTACCTTGGCCGTCAATCAGCGGGTAGCGCTGGCTGAAGTCTTGCGCCATGCGCACCAGCGCGTCATACGCCGCTTGGTCGCCGTGCGGATGAAAGCGGCCCAGCACGTCGCCCACCACGCGCGCGCACTTGACCGGCTTGGCACCAGTCGCGCCATTGGCGCCGCCAAAGCCCAAACCCATGCGCGCCATGCTGTACAAAATGCGCCGCTGCACCGGCTTCTGGCCGTCGCAGACGTCGGGCAAAGCGCGACCCTTGACCACGCTGAGCGCGTATTCGAGGTAAGCGCGTTGGGCGTAAGCCGCCAGCGAATCTTGGTCGGCGGGTTCGGGGCTCACGGCGGGCGCGTCGGGGGTGAATAAATCCATGGCGGTGTCAGATCAATCGGTATTCAGTTTGGGGTTCAAGTCGAAGGCGCCGTAGCGCTCAAACGTCGATGTCCACGGCGTCACCGTGCAGTTCCATCAGCTCGCGACGGGCAGCGGCTTCGCCCTTGCCCATGAGTTTGGTGATGAGGTTGACGGTTTGCTCAAAATCCACATTGCCGAGCTGCACGGGCAACAAACGGCGCGTGTCTGGGTTGAGCGTGGTTTCCCACAATTGCTCGGCGTTCATCTCGCCCAAGCCCTTGAAGCGGCTGATGCTCCAGGCGTTTTCTTTGACGCCTTCTTTGCGCAGCTTGTCAAGAATCGCATTGAGCTCACCGTCGTCCAGCGCATAGGCTTTGGACGCCGGCTTCTTGCCGCGTGCCGGCGCATCGACCCGAAACAGCGGTGGCCTCGCCACGTACAAATGGCCGGTTTCGATGAGCTTGGGGAAATGCCTGAAAAACAGCGTCAGCAGCAGCACCTGAATGTGCGAGCCATCGACGTCAGCGTCACTCAAAATACAGACCTTGCCGTAGCGCAGGCCGCTCATGTCGGGCGAGTCGTTGGGGCCGTGTGGGTCAATGCCAATCGCCACCGCGATGTCGTGAATCTCGTTATTGGCAAACAGCCGGTCGCGCTCGACTTCCCACGTATTGAGCACCTTGCCGCGCAAGGGCAAAATCGCCTGGCTTTCTTTGTTGCGCCCCATCTTGGCGCTGCCGCCAGCGGAGTCGCCCTCGACCAAAAACACTTCGTTGTAAGCCAGGTCTTTGCTCTCGCAATCGGTCAGCTTGCCGGGCAGCACCGCCACGCCGGAGCCCTTGCGTTTTTCGACTTTTTGACCGGCTTTTTGGCGCGATTGGGCGGCGCGAATCGCCAGCTCGGCGAGTTTTTTCCCGTACTCCACATGCTGGTTCAGCCAGAGCTCCAGCGTCGGCCGCACAAAGCTGGAGACCAGACGAACGGCGTCCCGCGAATTCAACCGTTCTTTGATCTGCCCTTGAAACTGCGGGTCCAAGACCTTGGCGGACAGCACGTAGCTGGCGCGCGCAAAGACGTCTTCAGGCAGCAGCTTCACGCCCTTGGGCAGCAAGGAATGCAGGTCGACAAAGCTTTTGACAGCGGTGAACAGGCCGTCGCGCAAGCCGCTTTCATGCGTGCCGCCGGCGCTGGTCGGGATCAAATTGACATAGCTTTCACGCACCGGATGACCGTCTTCGGTGAAGGCCACGCACCACTGCGCGCCCTCGCCTTCGGCAAAGCTGTCGTGCGCGGCATCGGCAAAACCTTCGCCTTCAAACATCGGAATCACCAAGTCGGCATTGAGCGTCTGCATCAGGTAGTCGTGCAGCCCGCCTTTGTAAATCCAGGCCTGGGTTTCCTTGGTCTTTTCGTTGATCAGCGTGACGGTGACGCCCGGCATCAGCACGGCCTTGCTGCGCAGCAAGTGCGTCAACTCGTTCATGGGCAGCGCCGCGGTTTCAAAGTATTTGGGGTCGGGCCAAGCGCGCACCGACGTGCCGCTCTTGCGATCCCCTTCACCAGCCGGCCGAATCTGCAGCGCTTCGATGACGTCACCCGCCGAGAAGACCAGCCGCGCGGCCTTGCCTTCGCGCCACGACGTCACTTCCATGCGCGATGACAGCGCATTGGTGACACTGACACCCACGCCGTGCAAACCACCTGAAAAGCTGTAAGCGCCACCCGAACCTTTGTCGAACTTGCCACCGGCATGCAGCCGTGTGAAAACCAGCTCGATCACGGGCGCGTTTTCTTCCGGGTGCATGCCGAATGGAATACCGCGGCCATCGTCTTCGATGCTGACCGAACCGTCTGCGTGCAAGGTCACCTTGATCTTTTTGCCATGCCCCGCCAAGGCTTCGTCGGCCGAGTTGTCGAGCACCTCTTGCAAGATATGCAAAGGGTTGTCAGTGCGGGTGTACATGCCCGGCCGCTGCTTGACGGGCTCAAGGCCCTTGAGCACGCGGATGGAACTTTCGGAATAGTCGGTGGGTAGTTTGGAGGCCATGGCAGTGCGGTGATTTGCGGCGATTGTAGACGCGGCACGCGGCAAGTACTGTATAAAAATACAGTCTCTATCTTCTCGACACACCCACTGTGCAGCAAGCACGATCAACGTTGATTCGTTACATTTACGGCATGTCCATCACAACACCCAAGCAACCCACACCCACCCAGCCAGAGGCGCGCAAGCTGTCAATGCTGCAAGTTTTGGCCTGTGGCGCCGCCATCGTCACGCTGTCGATGGGCATCCGCCACGGCTTTGGTCTGTGGCTGCAACCAATCACCCAGGCGCAGGGCTGGACGCGCGAAACCTTCGCCTTCGCGATTGCGATACAGAACCTCTCTTGGGGTGTTTTTGGTATTTTTGCCGGCATGATCGCCGACCGTTTTGGCGCTTTTCGCGTGATCATGGCCGGCGCTGTGTTGTATGGACTGGGTTTGGTCGGCATGGCGCTGTCGCCCACTGGTTTTCTGTTCACACTCACGACTGGCTTGCTGATTGGTGCAGCGCAGGCGGGCACCACCTACGCCGTGATTTACGGCGTGATTGGCCGCAATATCTCGGCCGAAAAACGCTCTTGGGCCATGGGTGTTGCCGCCGCTGCGGGTTCCTTCGGTCAGTTTTTGATGGTGCCGATTGAAGGCTTCTTGATCACCACATTCGGCTGGCAAGAAGCCCTCATGGTGCTGGCTGCGGCGACCTTGCTGATGATTCCACTGGCCATCGGTCTGCGTGAAAACAAAACCAAGGGCTCGGTCCCGGTCAAGCGCGAACAAACCATTCTCCAAGCCCTGACAGAAGCCTTCAAGTACCCCAGCTTTCAACTCCTGATGGCGGGCTATTTCGTCTGCGGTTTTCAAGTTGTCTTCATCGGTGTGCACATGCCCAGCTACCTGAAAGACAAAGGTCTGCCGCCGGAAGTGGCGAGTTATGCATTGGCCCTGATCGGGCTGTTCAATGTCTTTGGCACTTACGGCGCGGGCGTGCTGGGCCAAAAAATACCCAAGAAAAACATCTTGGCCGGCATTTATTTTTCACGCGCCGTCGTCATCGCACTGTTCATTGCCTCGCCGATCAGCCCCCTGAGCGTGTATATTTTCGCCGCCGTCATGGGCGTGCTGTGGCTGTCCACCGTGCCGCCCACCAATGCGGCGGTGGCGCAGATTTTTGGCATCCAGCATTTGTCGATGCTCAGTGGCTTCATCTTTTTCAGCCACCAGATCGGCTCCTTCATGGGGGTCTGGCTGGGCGGCTACATGTACGACCGCACCGGCAGCTATGACCTGGTTTGGTACATCGCGATCGGCCTGGGCATTTTTGCCGGACTGGTCAATTTGCCAGTGCGGGAAGCGCCCATTGTCCGAACGCCGACCAAGCTGCCGCAAGGGGCTTAAGATGCCTCGAATGATGCAGAAAACACTTCTTTGGCTGCTGTTCATCAGCGTACCGCTGGTGGTGTTTGCCCTGTACACGCGGCCCAACATGATGGTCATGTTGGCAGACCAACTGTGGGCCTGTTTTTGAACTTTTGGCCTGCTTTTTAAATGACGACAACCCCGATTCCTCACGGCGACGAAGCCGCTTCGGCTTGGGTGCAACGCTGGAGTCATCTGCTGCCTGAAGGCGGCAGCGTCCTCGACGTCGCCTGTGGCCGTGGTCGCCATGCTCGCTACTTGCATCAACTTCATCAACGCGGCCTGCGGGTGGTGGCGGTCGACCGTTCTGCAGAAGCCATCGCGGCGATAGGCCTGCCGGCAGAGCGCTGCGAAACCTGCGTTGCCGATATTGAAAACGGCCCTTGGCCTTTTGCCGGGCGCTTATTTGACGCGGTCGTTGTCACCAACTACCTGTGGCGGCCGTTGTTGCCGACCCTGCTGGCCAGTCTGGCGCCGGGTGGTGTGTTGATTTACGAAACCTTTGCCGCTGGCAATGAAACGCTAGGCAAGCCTTCTAGGCCTGATTTTTTGTTGCGGCCCGGAGAGTTGTTGCAGGTTTGCCAATCTCTGCGCACGGTGGCGTTTGAGGACGGCTTTGAAGACCGACCCAGCCCGCGCTTTGTCCAGCGCATTGTCGCCATCCGTGAGTTGCCGGTCGGCAGCTTGACGCCGGCCTGTCCACCAGCGCGCCATCCGCTCTGTTAAACCCTTTGCGGAACCGCCTATCGCGCGAGCCTTGGCTCAGCGGTCTGAGTAGAATGCGGATTGGCTGTAAATAACCGTCTTTAAGCGCCTGTTATCGCGTTCCTTTTCGCCTGCTTGCCCAATAAGTCTAGGTTACCCAAAACATGAAACAAATCACTGGCAGTATTGTTGCTCTGGCGACCCCTTTGCACGAAGACGGCAGCGTCGATTACCCCACTTTGCGCAAGCTGGTGGACTGGCACATCACCGAAGGCACAGACTGCATTGGCGTGGTCGGCACCACCGGCGAATCGCCCACAGTCAACGTCGAAGAGCACTGCGAAATCATCCGTGTCGCGGTCGAGCAAGCGCTCAGCCATGGCGCTAAAGCCGTGCCGATCATGGCCGGTTGCGGTGCCAACTCCACAGCCGAAGCCATTGAGCTGACCAAGTTCGCTAAAAAAGTCGGCGCCGACTGCCAGTTGCAGGTTGTTCCTTACTACAACAAACCCACGCAAGAAGGCCAGTACCGGCACTTCAAGGCGATTGCCGAAGCGGTGGATCTGCCCATGGTTTTGTACAACGTCCCCGGCCGCAGCGTGGCCGACATGCTGCACCCGACGGTGATGCGGCTGACGCAAGTGCCCGGCATTGTCGGCATCAAGGAAGCCACCGGCAACATTGAACGTGCCCAATGGCTGATCAAAGAAACACCGGCTGATTTCGCGGTTTACTCTGGTGACGACGCGACCGCGGTGGCCTTGATGCTGTGCGGCGGCCAAGGCAATGTCAGCGTGACAGCCAATATCGCACCGCGCCTGATGCACGAGCTGTGCAGGGCCGCGGTGGCGGGCGATGTCCGGCGCGCCATGCAAATTCAGATGCAACTGCTGCCCCTGCACAAACATCTTTTTGTTGAAGCCAACCCGATTCCCGTGAAATGGGCGATGGCCCGCATGAAACTCTGCGGCCCAACTCTTCGCCTACCCATGACGCCGCTGGAACCATCCAACGAAGCCACTGTCGAAAACGCATTGCGCGTTTGCGGCTTGATCTGATCTGAAGGAATTGACTTGAAGACTCACATGACTATTTCCATCCAACGCACCCCGCCAGGACTGGCTGTTGCCGTGTTGCTCGCCGGTTTGGCCCTTGGTGGCTGCACATCCATCGGTGACACCCTGAGTGGCGGCAAAGTGGACTACAAGTCAGCCTCCGCGACACAAAAAGGGCTTGGCCTCGAGGTTCCACCCGATCTCAGCCAACTCACCCGCGACAGCCGCTACGTGGTCCCTGGCATGGCCGTGTCCGCCAATGCCTATCAAGTCGCGCAACCTAACACCAGCGCAGTCACGCCGACAGCGACCAGTGCCATCGGCGACGTGCGTATCGAGCGGGCAGGCACCCAACGCTGGCTGGTGGTAAACCGCCCGGCAGAAAAGCTGTGGGATCCCGTGCGTGAGTTCTGGAAAGAGAGCGGTTTCCAGTTGCCGATTGAGCAGGCTGAGCTCGGTATTCTGGAAACTGACTTCGCCGAAAACCGCGCCAAACTGCCGCAAGACTTCATCCGCAACACCATTGGAAAGGTCCTTGACAGCCTGTATTCGACCGGCGAACGGGATAAATTCCGCACACGCCTGGAACGTACCGCCAACGGCGGCACTGAAATTTTCATCAGCCACCGCGGCATGGTTGAAGTTGTCAACAGCACCTCGAGCACCGGCGGCACCGGCTCTACCGTGTGGCAACCGCGCCCGGCAGACCCGGAACTCGAAGCTGAATTCCTGCGTCGCCTGATGGTCAAACTGGGTGTCTCACAAGAACAATCCAAAGTGCTTGTGGCCAGCGGCGTGACGCGACAAACCTCCCGTATTGCATCGGTCAATGGCATTCCAGTGCTGCAAGTCGATGAAGGCTTTGAGCGCGCCTGGCGCCGCGTCGGGCTGGCACTTGACCGCACCGGCTTCACCGTAGAAGACCGCGACCGTGCCCAAGGTCTGTATTTTGTGCGCTATGTTGCCCTGAACGCCGACGCCAAAGAGTCCGGCTTCTTCAGCAAGCTGTTCAGCAGTTCGAGCACCGGATCTGTCCCGTTGAAATACCGTATTGCATTGCGCAGCCAAGATCAATCGACCTCGGTCTCGGTGCTCAATGCCGACGGCCAGCCTGAAACATCAGTCAATGCTGAACGCATCATCAAAGTGCTGGCAGACGATCTGAGGTAAGCGGGTAACGCTAGCCGCAGGTGCTGCGCTTCAAGAGTCTGGGCAGTGGCAGCACGGGCAATGCAACGCTGGTTCAAGCCAGCGGCATTCGTTCTACCACCTTGATGATCGACTGCGGCTTGGGGCTCAAGCAGCTTGCGCTCCGCTTGGCTGAAGCGGCCGCGACAGAGGCTGCGATGGTGGATGCCATTTTTATCACCCACGAGCACAGCGACCACATCGGCTGCGCGCGGCAATTCGCTCTACGCCACCGGGTCCCCGTCTGGATGAGCCGCGGCACCTATGAAGCATTGGGTAGCCCCGACTTTGACGGTCTGTTGCACATCGCCACTGACGGCCAGGCGATTGATCTCGGGGAGTTTCAGGTGACGCCATTCACCGTCCCGCACGATGCCAGGGAACCCCTTCAACTCACCTGTACCGACGGCCATGCCAAGCTCGGGGTGCTAACCGACCTTGGCCATGCCACTGCACACGTGCTGAAGCACCTGACCGGTTGCCATGCCATGCTGCTGGAGTGCAACCACGACACAGACTTGCTGGCAAACTCGAGTTACCCCGCATTTCTGAAAAAACGAGTCGGTGGACCTTACGGTCATTTGTCAAATACCGCAGCGGCAGCGATTGCAGGGGAACTCGCGCACTTGGGTCTGAAGCATGTGGTGGCGGCCCATCTGAGCGCACAAAACAACAATCCCAACCTCGCTCTGAAAGCACTACACGGTAGCTTTGCGCCACTTTGGGGTAAAACGGAATTATCAGTTGCTCATCCACTCGAGGGAAGCCCATGGATTCAGGTCAGTGCCTGACCCGATGAGTCATCCATGCTGCAGACACGGTTGACAGTCCAAGAGAGATGATAAAAGTCCAGACGAAAAAAAAGCCGCTCGAAAACGGCTTTTTTTGAACAGCAAAGTATTACTTGGCTGGAGCAGCAGGAGCAGCAGGTGCAGCTGGAGCAGCGGCTTCGGCAGCAGGTGCAGCGGCAGGAGCAGAAGCGTCAGCAGCTGGTGCTGGAGCGACGACTGGAGCTGGTGCTTCAACTGGGGCTTCTTTTTTACCGCAAGCGGCCAGGGCGAAAGCTGCAACGATGGCTGCCAAAACGAGTGATTTGTTCATTTTTTGATACCTTGATATATAAGAAAACAATTTATTAAAAGGCTAATTAAATATTAGCCTCCCAGTTCAGGCAGGAGAATTCGAGCGCTACCAGCCCAACGCGAAAGTATATGCGGATTTACCCCCAATTGTGAAGGGTACAAATACAACAATTCGGAGAATCTAGCGCTTGCCTGGTTTTTACTCACGACTCAACCAACCGGCATCTTGCCAATCATTCAGCAGATTTTGCGCTGAAACACTGGCTTTGCGCAGCTCAACAGCACTGAGAAGACGCTGGTCAGCCAGCAGGCGCATGAGCGCAGCATCAGCACCTTTGGCACGGTAACTTTCGCCGTTGATGAAAATATGGTGTTCGTCGTACATCATCCGGGTTCGTGCATCCAGCACCAAATTGGACGATGCACCAAAAATAGGCGTACTTATTGAGTCCTCACCGGGCTCATCGAACCACACAGACGGTTTTGGCTCGGTCAAGTATTCACCCAAAGCGCAAGCCAGCGCCAGGGGGTCTTTCAAGGCCGATGCCACCGCTTGCCGGGCAAATTCTGTCAACTCAACCGGCAACGCCGCTGGGTTGGCAGTGGCGGGCTGCTGCGGGTCACGGTAGAGTTTGGGCGCGGCCACTGCATCTTCATCGTCTGCGCCAAACTCGGCCAAACGTTGCAACAGCGCACCCGCCAGTTCGGTCTGACTCGGCGCTCTGAAGCCAATAGAGTAGGTCATGCAAGCTTCAGGCTTGCCATCGGCTGAGACGGCGTCTTCGGCCACCCCGTCGTGGGCATAACGCGGCGGCAAATACAGCATGTCGCCGGCCTCGAGGACAAACTCCTCGGTGGGTACAAAATTTTGTAGAATTTTCAAGGGCACACCTTCCTGCAGGGTGAAGTCCGTCTGTTTGCCAATGCGCCAGCGGCGCCGACCACTGGCCTGTAACAAGAACACGTCGTAGCTGTCAAAGTGCGGACCGACACCACCGCCCGCGCTGGCGTAAGAGATCATCAGATCATCCATCCGGGCGTCAGGCACGAAGCGAAATTGCTGCAGCAGCGCATGCGCTTTGGCCTCGTGCATGTCGACGCCCTGCACCAGCAGCGACCAACCGGGTTTGTTCAAAGCCGGCAGGCTGCGCGGCGCAAACGGCCCAGACTTCATGCGCCAACCCGTCGCACCCTGCACCACCAATCGGGACTCGACTTCCTCCTGGCCCGCCAGCTCAAACAGTTCAGGTCGACTCAGGATCGGCTTGAAACCAGGCAAGGCCTGGCGCACCAGCAAGGGCTTTTTTTGCCAATGGCGTCGCATGAATTGCTGGGGCGTCAGACCGCCCAGCAGGGCTGATGATTGAGTTATATCCATGGGACAATTGTCGGATGAAAATCACCCCACAATGCGTTGTTGCCCTGAGCTGGGTCCTGAAAGACACCTTGGGCGAGGTCCTTGACGAATTGGACGAACCGGTTGAATTCTTGCTGGGAGGTAATGACTTACTGGCCAAGATTGAAGAAAGCTTGCAAGGCCATGAAGCTGGCGACAAGATCGACCTGCACCTGGAACCCGAGCAAGCTTTTGGCGACTACGACGAAAATTTTGTCTTTCTGGAGCCGCGCAAGTTGTTCCCGGCCGAGCTGGAAGAAGGCATGACCTTCGACGGTCAAGCCCTGCCGCAGGGCAGCAACCCCGAGACACCGCCGCACCTGATTTACACCGTCACCGACATCTACCCCGAGCACGTGGTGCTCGACGGTAATCACCCCTTGGCAGGGATTGCTATCCGGCTGTCGCTGGTGGTCGAAGCTGTGCGCGAAGCCAGCATCGATGAGATCGGCCAAGGCTCGCTCGGCACCAGCTTTTTCAAACTCGAAGCAGACGATTCACCACAGCCAGGCGCAGGCACGCTGCACTGAGAACAAGAGACTCCGTCGCTGCGAGCGAAAAAACCGTCACTGCGAGCGCAGCGCGGCAGTCCAGAGCCCGAATTCGCAGTCATGGATTGCCGCGCTACGCTCGCAATGACGAACAGTTGCGAGGCCATGACGAAGGAGCACGCTACGCTCGCAAAGACGCAATTTCCTGCCCTATCGCTTACCAGTCGAACCGTAACCACCTTCACCGCGGTCACTGGCCGGGAACTCGCTGACCACGTTGAACTCGGCCTGCACCACCGGCACGATCATCAGCTGCGCAATGCGCTCCATCGGCTCGATGGTGAAAGCCACCGCACTGCGATTCCAGGCGCTGACCATCAATTGGCCCTGGTAATCGCTGTCAATCAAGCCCACCAAATTGCCCAACACGATGCCGTGTTTGTGGCCCAATCCGGAGCGCGGCAAGATCAAGGCGGCAAATCCCGGGTCTTCTAAATAAATGGCAATACCCGTGGGGATGAGCTGCCAGGCGTTGGGCGCCAGCGTCAAGGGCTCACTCAGACAGGCACGCAGGTCGAGGCCGGCGCTACCGGGCGTGGCGTAAGCCGGCAAGTTGTCGGTGAGGCGAGGGTCGATGATTTTGACGTCAATTTTCATGTTGATTTTTTAAAGTTTTTGAAGCCGAGCCGCCACGATGGCGACCAGCTGGCGCGCCAGATGCAACTTGGAGGCACGCGGTAATTCTTGGCAGCCAGCCGCGTCGACCAGCAGCAGCGCATTGTCGTCTTGACCGAACGTCGCCGGACCGATGTTACCGACCAGCAGCGGCACGCCTTTTTTCAAGCGTTTGGCTTGAGCATGGGCCAGCAAATCATGGCTTTCTGCGGCAAAGCCAACGCAAAACAGCGCCCCACTTTGAGCCCGTGCCGAGCCCGCCACCGCCGCGAGAATGTCGGCATTTTCAACAAAGGCCAGCTGAGGCGCTTCGCCGCTGCCGTCTTTCTTGATTTTCTGTACGGACGCAGCAGCCGGTCGCCAATCGGCCACCGCCGCCGTGGCGATGAAAACAGTCGCCCCATCGGCGCGGGAGCTGACGGCATCGAACATTTGCTGCGCTGATTGAACGTCTACGCGGGTCACGCCTCGCGGCGTTGGCAAGCTCACCGGACCAGCCACCAGCGTGACCTCGGCGCCCGCTTCTCGGGCGGCGCGAGCGACGGCAAAACCCATCTTGCCGCTCGACAAATTGGTGATGCCGCGCACCGGATCAATCGCCTCATAAGTCGGCCCGGCGGTGATCAACACACGTTGCCCTGCCAGCGGCTTGGGCGCAAAAAAAGCGATCACATCGTCCAACAACTGGTCTGGCTCCAGCATGCGACCGTCACCGGTTTCGCCGCAGGCCTGAAAACCGCTGCCGACGCCCAACACCGTCGCGCCATCGGCCTGCAACTGAGCCAGATTGCGCTGCGTTGCCGGGTGCGCATACATCTCGCGGTTCATGGCCGGTGCCAACAGCAAAGGCACGCTTTCGATGGGGCGGGCCAGACACATCAGGCTGAGCAAATCATCCGCACGCCCGTGCAGCAGTTTGGCCATGAAATCAGCGCTGCACGGTGCAATCAAGATCGCATCGGCTTCACGCGACAAATTGATGTGCGCCATGTTGTTGCTCTCGCGCTGGTCCCATTGGCTGGTGACAACGGGCCGACCGCTCAAGGCCTGCAGGGTGACGGGCGTGATGAACTGGGCGGCCGCCTCGGTCATCACCACTTGCACCGTCGCGCCCGCCTTGATCAGCGTGCGACACAGTTCGGCCGCCTTGTAACAGGCGATGCCGCCAGACAGGCCCAGCACGATGTGTTTGCCCGCCAGATCAACAGCGGCGGGACTTTCAGGACTTTCGATGGCTTGAATACTCATGACACGCAATGTACTAGATGCAGCCGCCTATAATCCGTGTTTCCCACCTCAGCGAACGTAGAGTTCGTCTTGACATGACCAAATTTGTCTTCGTCACCGGCGGTGTGGTGTCTTCCCTGGGCAAGGGAATCGCCTCCGCTTCACTGGCCGCCCTCCTCGAATCGCGAGGCCTCACAGTCACCTTGATCAAGCTCGATCCCTACATCAATGTGGACCCGGGCACGATGTCGCCATTTCAGCACGGCGAGGTGTTTGTCACAGAAGACGGCGCCGAAACCGATCTTGACTTGGGCCACTACGAGCGTTTCGTTGAAACGCGGATGCGCAAGTCCAACAACTTCACCACCGGCCAGATCTACAAAAGCGTGCTTGAAAAAGAACGCCGCGGTGATTACCTCGGTAAAACGGTGCAGGTCATCCCGCACATCACCAACGAGATTCAGGACTTCATCAAGCGCGGAGCGCGCTTTGACACGCCGGAAGCTGTCGATGTGGCGATCGTTGAAATCGGCGGTACGGTCGGCGACATCGAGTCCCTGCCCTTTCTTGAGGCGGTGCGGCAAATGAGTTTGCGCATGGGCCCGAACAACACAGCTTTTGTGCACCTGAGCTACGTGCCCTGGATTGCCGCCGCCGGCGAACTCAAAACCAAACCCACGCAACACACCGCCAAGCAGCTGCGCGAAATCGGTATCCAAGCCGACGTCTTGCTGTGCCGCGCTGACCGCCCGATTCCAGCAGAAGAACGCGACAAAATTTCGCTGTTCTCCAACGTGCCCGAGTGGGGTGTGATCTCCATGTGGGACGTCGACACCATTTACAAAGTGCCGCGCATGCTGCACGAACAAGGCCTCGACGGCCTTATTTGCGACAAGCTGCGCTTGAACACGCCGCCAGCCAACCTCAAGCGCTGGGACGACTTGGTTTATGAAACCGAGCATCCGCAGCACGAAGTGCACATCGCTATGGTCGGCAAATACGTGGACCTGAGCGACAGCTACAAGTCACTCAATGAAGCGGTTCGCCACGCTGGCATGAAGAACCACGCCAAGGTGGTGATCGAGTACATCGACTCCGAAACCATCACGCCTGACAACGTCTCGCGTCTGGCCAAGTTCGACGGTATTTTGGTGCCCGGCGGCTTCGGCAAGCGCGGCGTTGAAGGCAAAATTTGCGCCGCCCGCTTTGCCCGCGAAAACAAGGTTCCCTACCTCGGCATCTGCCTCGGTATGCAAGTGGCCACCATTGAGTTCGCCCGCCATGTGGCCGGCATGACCGACGCCAACAGCACCGAGTTCGAGCCCGACAGCCCGTTCCCGGTGATCGCGTTGATCACCGAATGGAAAGATGCTGACGGCACCATCAAGACCCGCAGCGAAAAGTCTGACCTCGGCGGCACCATGCGCTTAGGCGCACAAAGCTCTGATGTCGCGGAAGGCACGCTGGCCCATCAAATTTACGGCAGCGTCGTGACCGAACGGCATCGGCACCGCTACGAAGCCAACGTCAATTACCTGGACAAACTGCGCGCCTCAGGCTTGGTCATTTCAGCCCTGACCCAGCGCGAGCACCTGACCGAAATGGTCGAGCTGCCGCAATCGGTTCACCCTTGGTACATCGGTGTGCAATTTCACCCCGAATTCAAGTCAACCCCATGGGATGGTCATCCGCTGTTCAATGCCTACATCAAGGCGGCACTTGACCATCAAACAATCGACAAATCACTCAAGGTAGCAGCATGAAACTTTGTGGCTTTGACATCGGTCTTGAGCAACCTTTTTTCCTGATCGCCGGTCCTTGCGTGATCGAGTCCGAGCAGTTGCAGATGGACACCGCCGGCACGCTGAAAGAAATCACCGCGTCGCTCGGCATTCCTTTCATCTTCAAATCCAGCTACGACAAGGCCAACCGCTCCAGTGGCACCACATTTCGCGGCCCGGGCATGCTCAAGGGTCTTGAAATTCTGGCCAAGGTGAAGCGTGAGTTGGGCGTTCACATCCTGACCGACGTGCATTCAGAAACCGACATCGCGGCGGTGGCCGCTGTGGTCGACGTGCTGCAAACGCCGGCGTTTTTGTGCCGCCAGACAGACTTCATCACTGCCGTAGCGCAATCGGGCAAGCCGGTGAATATCAAGAAGGGCCAGTTTTTGGCCCCGGGCGACATGAAGAATGTCATCGACAAAGCGCGTGCTGCTGCGCGTGAAGCAGGCCTCGACGAAGACCGCTTCATGGCCTGTGAGCGTGGCGCCAGTTTTGGCTACAACAACCTGGTGTCGGACATGCGCAGCTTGGCGATCATGCGGGAAACCCGTGCGCCCGTGGTGTTTGACGCCACGCACTCCGTGCAATTGCCAGGCGGCAACGGCACCAGCAGTGGCGGTCAGCGCGAAATGGTACCTGTGCTGGCACGCGCGGCGGTGGCCGTGGGCGTCGCCGGTCTCTTCATGGAGACGCATCCAGACCCGGCCAACGCCATGAGCGACGGCCCGAACGCCGTACCACTCAAGCACATGCGCGCTCTGCTGGAGACCTTGTTGGAGCTGGACCGCGTGACCAAGAAAAACGGCTTTCTTGAGAACAATTTCGGACTCTAATTTAATTCGACTCTGACCCCCTTTTAATTAAAGAGAAAAACACATGAGTGCAATCGTTGATATCGTCGGCCGCGAAATCTTAGACAGCCGGGGCAACCCAACCGTCGAATGCGACGTGCTGTTGGAGTCCGGCGTGATGGGCCGCGCCGCCGTGCCGTCGGGTGCCTCCACTGGTTCGCGTGAAGCCATTGAACTGCGCGACGGCGATAAATCACGTTACCTCGGCAAGGGCGTGCTCAAGGCGGTTGAACACATCAACACTGAAATCTCGGAAGCGGTGCTGGGTCTGGACGCCAGCGAACAAGCTTTTCTGGACCGCACGCTGATCGACCTCGACGGCACGGACAACAAGAGCCGCTTGGGCGCCAATGCCATGCTGGCCGTCAGCATGGCCGTGGCCCGTGCTGCCGCTGAAGAAGCCGGCCTGCCGCTGTACCGCTACTTCGGTGGCAGCGGTGCCATGCAAATGCCCGTGCCCATGATGAACGTGGTCAACGGCGGCGCGCACGCCAACAACAACCTCGACCTGCAAGAGCTGATGATCATCCCGATCGGCGCACCGAGCTTTCGTGAAGCCCTGCGTTACGGTGCTGAAGTTTTTCACGCCTTGAAGACCATCATTCACGACAAAGGCATGAGCGTTGCCGTCGGTGACGAAGGCGGTTTTGCACCCAACATGCCGAGCCACGAAGCCGCTATTGAGTTGATTCTGGAAGCCATCGACAAAGCTGGCTTTGTCGCCGGTGAGCAGATCGCCTTGGGTCTGGACTGCGCTGCCTCTGAGTTCTACAAAGATGGCAAGTACGAATTGTCAGGGGAAGGCCTGAGCCTAGACGCCACGCAGTGGACCGACATGCTGGCCAGCTGGGTCGACAAATATCCCATCATCAGCATCGAAGACGGCATGGCCGAAGGCGACTGGGACGGCTGGAAGATTCTGACCGATCGCCTCGGGAAGAACGTGCAGATCGTCGGTGATGACTTGTTCGTCACCAACACCAAGATCCTCAAAGAAGGCATCGACAAGGGTATCGCCAACTCAATCCTGATCAAGATCAACCAGATCGGCACGCTGACCGAAACCTTCGCTGCCATCGAAATGGCCAAGCGCGCCGGTTACACCGCCGTGATTTCCCACCGTTCAGGCGAAACCGAAGACTCGACCATCGCCGACATCGCTGTGGGCACCAACGCCGGCCAAATCAAGACCGGTTCGCTCTCGCGTTCAGACCGCATGGCCAAGTACAACCAGCTGCTGCGCATCGAAGAAGACCTGGGTGACGTGGCCACCTACCCGGGCCGTGCGGCGTTTTACAACCTGCGTTGAATTTCCATCTGCTTAAATGCCTGACATCGTGGGAAAACGTCTCCTGCTCACCCTGCTGCTTGCGCTGCTGGTCATTTTCCAGGCGCAACTTTGGCTCGGCCGGGGCAGTCTTCCCAACGTTAGAAACATGCAGCACAGGCTAGAAGAGCAGCTTGATAAAAACCAGCTCTCGCAAGCGCACAACGAGCGGCTGGGTGCCGAAGTCGGCGACCTCAAGGAAGGCCTTGAGATCGTCGAGGAAAAAGCCCGCATGGAGCTGGGCATGGTCAAGCCCAACGAGATTTTTGTTCAGATCGCCAAATAAGTCGGTCAGCAAGCTCAGCGTGGCCGGCGGACTGTCATGACGGCGTTCAAGGTGATCACCGTTGCCTTGCTGGGCGCTTCTGGTACGGGTAAAAAAAGTTTGGCAGCGGCGTTGACGCAGGCCTTGCCCTCAACGCGATCAACGTCTTTGTGCTGGCAAATCACCGCGAACACAGCTTTGCAGGGTCTGCTGGAGCGTGGCGGCGCAGATGTTGACAACCCGTCCGCTGAGCTTCAGGAAGCATTGACGCAGCAACTTCGCTTTGACCACAGCTTATTGCTCGGCTTGGAACTAGCGCCGTCGGCACTGGCTCTGCAAATTCAAAGCACTGACGAACGCAGCCGCATGGACACGCTGCTCCGACGTTCACTGGCACAAGCCAAAGTGCCTTTTCAAGTGATTTACGGGAGCGGTGATGAGCGGCTGAAGCAAGCGCTGGCAGCCGTCTCAGCGCAGCCAACCCAAACACCCAGCCCGCGCAAGCCCTGGGTCTGGGCCTGCGACAAGTGCAGCGACCCGGCTTGCGAGCACAAGCTGTTGAGCGACTTGTTATTGAACCGTTGAAGCCGGTGGCAATTGACTGCCTTGATCGGTGAACAGATGCGCCGCATCGACCGGGTCAAAGTCGTACTGCGCACCGCAAAACTCGCAGCCGACATTGACATCGCCACGCTCGGCCAGAATACTGTCGATCTCGGCCACACCTAAGCCCCGCAGCATGTTGCCGACGCGTTCGCGTGAGCAGCTGCAAGCAAAACTCGGCGCATCAGGCTCGAAACGCGTGATCTGCTCTTCCCAAAACAGCCGGCGCAAGATGGTGTCGGCATCCAGCGTGAGCAGCTCTTCGGCCTTGAGCGTGGACGCCAGCAGCGAAATCCGGTTGTAGTGTTCGTTCAAACCGATCTCGTCTTCATTGGCCGAAAAATCAATCTGGCCCTCTAAGTTGCCCTGCCCTTTGACGGGCAAGCGCTGAATCAGCAGCCCCGCCGCAACCTCACCGTTGGCGGCCAACACCAGCTTGGTGTCGAGCTGTTCGCTCTGCAGCATGTAGTGCTCCAGCACCTCGCTGAGTTTTTCGAGCTTCTCGTGTTGATCGCCAAACAGCGGCACCACGCCTTGGTACGGTTGTTGACCGGGCAAGCGGTCTTTCGGGTCGAGCGTGATGGCGCAGCGGCCCAGATTGTTCAGGTTGACCATCTCACTCAAACTGGCGCCCGGCTGAACACCGCCAGCGCCCGCAGGCGTCAGCGTGGCCGTGGCGCGCAAGCTCAGGTCGGGCTGGACTTCGGCCACGGCCAGCTTGACCGGGCCGTCACCAAAAATCTGCAGCACCAACGCGCCATTGAACTTGATGTTGCTCTGCATCAGCGCCGCCGCAGCGGTCATCTCGCCCAGCAATTGCAGCACCTCGGGCGGGTAACCGCCAGCGCCTTCGCGGCGTTTCAAAATTTCGCGCCAAGCGTCATCGAGTCGGACCAGCATGCCGCGTACCGGCAAGCCATCGAAAATAAATTTGTGAAGTTCAGACATTCAAGATACGTGTGTGGCGTTCATCAAGCCAGTTTTTTAAGGCCAGCTTGAAAGCGCTGGGCATTGTCGACATAGTGTTGCGCCGTTCTGTGCAGGTCGGCGATTTGCTCCGGTGTCAATTGCCGAACGACCTTGGCCGGGCTGCCCATGATCATCGAGCCATCCGGAAATTCTTTGCCCTCGGTCACCAGCGAACAAGCACCGACAAGGCAGTTTTTACCAATCCGTGCGTTGTTCAAAATCACCGAACCAATGCCTACCAGCGTGCCGTCGCCAATGGTGCAGCCATGCAGCATGACCTGATGGCCGACCGACACCTTGTCACCGATGGTCAACGGCTTGCCCGGGTCGGCATGCAGGGTGCTGTTGTCTTGAATGTTCGTACCAGAGCCGATGCGGATGGTGTCTGAGTCGCCGCGTACCACGCAGCCAAACCAGACGCTGCTGCCCTCGCCCATGACAACGTCGCCCACCACCTCGGCACTGTCAGCGACCCAAGCGGAAGCATGTAATTGGGGCGCCAAGTCGCCCAGTTGGTAGATCGCCATCGTGGTCCTTTGAAGTACGCAAGCAAGGTTGGAATTGTAAGGAAGACTGAAGTGGTCGTTGGCGGCCGGGATAATGTCAGACATGCCTTCCACTAGCTTGCCCCCAACTTCTCTGCGCCCGCAGGCCCTCAGCCTGCTGTTGATGTGCAACGCTGATGCCAAAGCCGCCGCCGTGCGCGCGTTGCCGCCGATCAGCACCGTGAGCTTGGCCGAGACACAAGCCGTGCTGGCAGAACCGCCCGGCGTACCCGGCCGGCCAGAGCGGCCGGAGTTGCGCGCGCCTTCAGCCACGAAGAGCCGCGCCGTCGGCTCGCCAGAGGGTCGCGCCGGTTTGCTGCACGCGCTGGCCCACATCGAGAGCAACGCCATCGACTTGGCGCTTGATGTGTTGTGGCGTTTTGACGGCATGCCCGAAGCCTTTTACCTCGACTGGTTGCAGGTTGCGCGTGAGGAAGCCCTGCACTTTCAACTGCTGCACGCGCACTTGGCCGAACTCGGCTATGCCTACGGCGATTTTCCGGCGCACAACGGCTTGTGGGAAATGGCCGAAAAAACCCGCGGCGATGTGATGGCGCGCATGGCGCTGGTGCCGCGCACGCTGGAAGCACGTGGGCTCGATGCCTCGCCAGCGGTTCGCAACAAACTGATCTCGGTCGGCGACCGCCGCGGCGGCGAAATCATTGACATCATCCTGCGCGACGAAATCGGCCATGTGTTGGTTGGCAACCGCTGGTACCGTCACCTGTGCGAAGCGCGCGGGGTAGACCCGATCAGCACCTACGCCGCGCTGGCCGCCCAGTACGGCGCACCGCGGCTCAAAGGCCCGTTCAACCTCACGGCCAGACGCGCTGCGGGTTTTGAAGAAACTGAGCTGGCATTGCTGGAGCAGTCCCACGCAGCGAACATTTGACTTAGCACCTTCGCCTACACAACAGCGCCCATTTTTCCTGCTTGGCTCAGCTTGCCGCCCGCGCCACACGGTACTAAGCTGACTTGTCCAATTTCGGACGGTTTGCCGAAGGCACTCAGCCATGCACAAGTCACTGCCACTGCCACTGCCACTGCCACTGCCACTGCCGTTCTACAAGCCACTTCAAGCGCAGCTCGGCGGGTTGTCAACCCCGATCGCTGTGCAACTGCCGCAGGGCCAAACATTCGGACCCGCCGACGCGCCGGTCAAGCTTCTGCTGTCAGCGTGGTCGAGTCTGGCGCGGCTGAAAACCGGACAGGTGGGCGCCTTGGCTGAAGAGTTTGTGGAGGGCAAACTGGACCTCGAAGGCCGCATGCGGGACATCATGGCCATCGTCGCCGGCTTGCTGCCAGGCAACCCGGTTCACAGCGACACCGGCTGGTGGCGCAACATGCTCGGTCGGGCCCGCGCGCTGAACTTGCACACACCGCAAAAAGACGCCTCGCAAGTTCAGTTTCACTACGACGTGTCCGACGCTTTTTATGCCTTGTGGCTAGACCCGCAGCGGGTCTATTCCTGCGCCTATTACCGGGACGAGTCGATGACGCTGGCCCAAGCGCAAGACGCCAAACTAGACCATATTTGCCGCAAACTCATGCTGCAGCCGGGCCAGCGTTTTCTCGACATCGGTGCTGGCTGGGGCGCGTTGCTGCTGTGGGCCGCTGAGCATTACGGCGTCGACGCCACCGGCATCACGCTGTCAAAAAACCAGCATGCACACGTGCAGCGCCTGATTGAAGAAAAAGGCTTGCAAGGCCGCGTGCGCATGGAATTGCTCGACTACCGGCATCTCGACGAGCATCAAACTTTCGACAAAATTTCATCGGTCGGCATGTTGGAGCATGTCGGCCAAGCCAACCTGGAACGCTACTTCAACAAGGTGCTGCGCTTGCTGGTGCCCGGCGGGCTGGCGCTCAACCACGGCATCACGGCGGGCGGCGCAGACAACCGGCAACTCGGTGCAGGCATGGGCGATTTCATCGAGAAATATATTTTCCCCGGGGGTGAGCTGGTGCATGTCAGCCGCTTGCTGGAACACATGGCACGGGCTGGACTTGAAGTGGTGGATGCAGAGAATCTGCGGCCCCATTACGCCCGCACTTTGTGGGACTGGTCGGATGCTCTGGAAGCGCAGCTTGACACCGCACACGAGGTACTGGCCGCTGATGGCGGCGACAAGCGCGCTAAAAAAACGCTGCGCGCTTATCGGCTTTACTTGGCAGGCAGCGCCATGAGCTTTGAGAAAGGCTGGATCGCCTTGCACCAGGTCTTGGCGACACGTCCCTCAGACAGTCCCTCGGCGTATCCCTTCAGGCGCGACTACATGTACCAGTGAGCTGCGCCAGCGCGAGGCCTCAGCCACGCGGGTGATGTTCCCCGTGAATCGCTTTCAAGCGCTCACGCGCCACATGGGTGTAAATCGTTGTTGTGGAAATATCGGCATGACCCAGTAGCATTTGCACCGCGCGCAGGTCAGCGCCGTGGTTCAGCAAATGGGTCGCAAAAGCATGGCGCAAAGTGTGCGGTGACAAGGGTGAATGAATGCCGGCGAGCTGGGCGTATTTTTTCACCAGCATCCAGAACATGACCCGGCTCATGCCGCTGCCGCGCACGGTGACAAACAAATCGTCGGTTTGCTGGCCACCCAAAATAACCGGCCGGGCATCAGCCAGATAGGCCACGATGGATACCCGCGCCACTTGACCAAACGGCACCAGCCGCTCCTTGCTGCCTTTGCCCATGACGCGCAGCACGCCTTCGTTCATGCCGAGGTGAAAGGTTTTCAGGCCGACCAACTCACTCACCCGCAAACCACTGGCGTACAACAACTCGAGCATGGCCTTGTCGCGCAAGCCCAGCGGCGTGTCATCCGGCGGCGCACTCAGCAGCGCATCGACTTGCGCCTCCGACATGGTTTTAGGCACCCGCAAGGCTTGACGCGCCGATTGCAACTTGAGCGTCGGGTCTTGGCTCAGCTGATGCTCGCGCACAGCCCAGCGAAAGTAGCGCTTGAACACCGTCAGCCGCCGGTTCGCGGTGGTCGCCTTGGTTTCAGCGTGGCGTGCGCCGAAATAAGCGCTCAAGTCGGTTTCCGTAGTGCCGTTAAGCACTTTGCCGCGCCCCGCCAGCCACTGCGCAAACAAGGTGAGGTCGCGCCGGTAAGCCTGCAAGGTGTTCCGCGAGAGTCCGTCCTCCAGCCACAACGCGTCGACAAAAGCGTCAACCGCCGATTCAGACAGACCTTGCACCGCCATTGAAACCACACCGAACTTCTCTGTGCTGATTGGAATTAACTTTGCCTCAGTCCAGCTTGAGATTGCTGTCAGTGACCACCTTTTTGTAGACATCCAACTCGGCCTTGATTTGCGCCGTGAACTGCTCTGGCGTGTTGGCTACGATGATCGAACCGGTGTCTTCGATGCGCTTGCGCACCGCCGGGTCTTCAAGTGCCTTGCGCACACCGGCACTGACCTTGTCAACGACTTCTTTGGGCAGGGCTTTAGGGCCCACGATGCCGTAGTAAGCCATGCGGTTGACCGGCTCCAGACCGACTTCCTTGAAGGTCGGGACGTCCGGTAATACCGCCAGCCGGCTCGGTGCAGCAACGACGATTGGAATTAACCGTTTTTGCTGAATGAACGGCAGTGCCGACGGCAGGTTGTCAAAAATAATTTGCACTTGGCCCGCCACGGTGTCATTCAATGCCGGGCCAGCGCCGCGGTAAGGAATGTGCGTGATGAAGGTGCGTGTCAGGTTCTTGAACAACTCGGTCTGCAGATGGCCGATGCCGCCCGTGCCCGATGACGAGTAAGAATATTTACCGGGATTTTTTTTCAGCTCAGCCATGAACTCTTTGTAGTTGCGGGCCGGAAAACTCGGATGCACTGCAATGATGTTCGGCGTTGCGGCGATGTTGATGATCGGCGTGAAATCGGTCAGCGGGTTGTACGGAATTTTAGGGTTGATGGCAGGGTTGGCTGCCGTGGTCGACACCGTCGCCACACCCAATGTGTAGCCGTCAGGCGTTGCCCGGGCTGTTTCAGTGGCGCCGACAATGCCGCCGCCGCCCGCCTTGTTTTCGACCACCACCACTTGACCGAGGGCTTTGCCCAGCGGTTCGGAAATCACACGGGCAACGATGTCAGTGGTGCCGCCCGGTGCAAATGGCACCTGCAGCTTGATAATTTTGTTAGGGTAATTTTGTGCAAAGACTGCACCAGACACACTGGCTAAGCCCAGCGCGGCCAAGGAGGCGATGTTGAGTAAACGGCGTTGCATAGAAAATCCCTTTCTGAAAATAACAGCGCTCATGGTAATCGCAAGCCGTTTAGCCAGTTTCAATCCTTTGGCGGGTCAGGGCTTTCCAGCAGCCCGAGCAGTTATTCTTGGAAGGTGAACTACGCCCAACTTTTACTCCCCGACTTTTTTCTGATCCTCTGCGGTTACTTGCTGTGCCGCTACACAGCGCTGAACCGCAGCGTTTGGGAACCGGTGGAGAGTCTGGTTTATTTCTTTCTTTTTCCGGTGTTGTTGTTTCAGTCCATCGTCAAAAGCCCGCTTGATTTGGCCGCCACGTCCAGCTTTATAGGTGCCGGGCTGACACTGAGTTTGGTGGGCATTGCGTTGGCCTACAGTTTGCCGTATTGGCCCTGGCTGGGTCTGCGTATGGACGCCCGCGACCATGCCGGTAGCGCCCAGATCGCTTTTCGCTTCAACTCCTTCATTGCTCTGGCCTTGGCTGAGCGACTGGCCGGGGCACAAGGTCTGCTGCTGATTGCGGTGTTGATTGGCGTCTGCGTGCCGCTGCTCAATGTGGCTGCCGTGTGGCCCATGACGCGACATGCCAAGCGCGGTTTTGTCCGAGAGTTGGTGCGCAACCCGCTCATCATCGCCACCTGCAGCGGCCTGGCCGCCAACTTGCTGGGCTTTCATATTCCGCTGTGGCTGGAACCCAGCACCACGCGCATTGGCGGGGCCTCACTGGCATTGGGCTTGATGGCGGCCGGCGCGGGCTTGCAGCTGGCGTCGATGACGCAGTCCAAAATGCTGACGCTGCAACTGCTGTTGATTCGCCATTTGCTGCTGCCGCTGGCCGCCTTTGGTCTGTCACGGCTGTTTGGTTTGTCGGCGGTTCAAAGCACGGTGTTGATGACGTTTTCGGCCTTGCCAACCGCTTCCAGCGCCTACGTTCTGGCAGCGCGCATGGGCTACAACGGCGCTTACGTGGCCGGGCTGGTGACCTTGTCGACCGTGCTGGGCATGCTCAGCTTGCCGTTTGCGTTGGGCGTGCTGCGCTGACATCCGCCTGCAACAGCGCCCACTCCACATGTTCACGCACGACCTCGGAGGGGTGCTGACTTTGCGCCTGCAGCGCGGCTTGCAGTGTGCGGGCTTCTTCGCTATTTTTTGAAGCCACGCGCAGCGCGTTGCCCATCGCCACCGCCAAGTTGCGCAACCAGCGCTCATGGCCGATCCGCCGGATCGCACTGCCTTCGGTGAAACGCAAAAACTCGGCTTCGCTCCAGCCGAACAGCGTTTGCAACTGCTGGCCACTCAAGCCAACCCGTTCGTCAAAATCGGGCAGCGCACTGCGCTGGGCAAACTTGTTCCACGGGCACACCAGTTGGCAGTCGTCGCAACCGTAAATGCGGTTTCCAATCAGGGCGCGAAACTCCAGCGGAATCGATCCCGCATGCTCAATCGTCAGATAAGAAATGCAGCGCCGAGCGTCCAGCCGATGCGGCGCCACGATGGCCTGCGTCGGGCAAATGTCGATGCAGGCGCTGCAACTGCCGCAGTGCGCCGTCACGGGCTCACTGGGCGGCAAGGCCATGTCCACATAGATTTCCCCGAGGAAAAACATCGAGCCGGCGTCTCGATTGAGTAACAGGGTGTGCTTGCCACGCCAGCCCTGGCCGCTACGCGCAGCGAGTTCAGCCTCTAGCACCGGGGCTGAATCCGTGAAGGCCCGATGACCGAGTTGCCCGACGTGTTCGGCGATGCGCTCGCCGAGTTTTTGCAGGCGTGCGCGCATCACCTTGTGGTAGTCCCGCCCTCTGGCATAGACCGAAATCACGGCTTCGCCGGGGCGCTCTAAGCGCGCCAACTCATTCGCTTGCCAGTCAGCGGAATCGGCGGATTCACCAGACACAGCCCTCGGCAAATAGTCCATGCGCGCCGTGATCACGCTCAGCGTGCCGGGAATCAAGGCCGCCGGCCGCGCCCTTTTCAGACCGTGCGCAGCCATGTAATGCATGTCCCCATGGAATCCGGCTGCCAGCCAAGCTGATAATCCAACTTCGGCGGTCGACAAGTCAATCCCCGCCACGCCAATTTGAGAGAATCCAAGCTCGCGCGCCCACAGTTGAATTTGAGAAACGAATTGATGGCTATTGAGGTTCACACCGCTATTGTAAAAAGTCTGCTCTGGTCTAGCGAAGACGACACGCGGGCGTTTGCCCAAGCGCTGGCCCAACAAGTCCAAAACGCCGGGGCAAATCTGAATGCGTCGATTCATTTGCGCGGTGATCTCGGCGCCGGCAAGACCACCTTGGTGCGTTATCTGCTGAAAGCACTCGGCGTTGAAGGCCGTATCAAAAGTCCAACCTACGCCGTGGTCGAGCCCTACACCGTCAGCGGTCCTGACGCTCAGCCACTCAAGCCCATCAACATTTGGCACTTTGATTTTTACCGCTTCAACGACCCCGACGAATGGGAAGAAGCCGGCTTTCGCGAGATTTTTGCCAGCCCCGGCCTGAAGCTCGTCGAGTGGCCCGACAAAGCCGGCCAGCACTTGCCCGCCGCTGATCTGCTTCTGGAGATTGAACTGACAGACGCCGATGAACGCCGCGTCAGCGTGCAAGCCCTCACCCCGGCAGGTGCCCGACTGGTCAACGCATGACCGTCGGGCTGCCCCCCAACCGCCGTGGCGTCCTTCAATTTGGCAGCCTGGTCTTGCTGTTGGGCGTGCAACAAATTGCCCGCGGTGCGGACATTCTGGCCGTGCGTTTATGGCCGTCCAAAGACTACACCCGCGTCACCATCGAGTCAGACCGCGAGATCAAGGCGCGGCAGTTTTTGCTGGCCGACCCCCCTCGTGTGGCCATTGACATTGAGGGCATCCAGCTGCTGCCGGCCCTGCGCGAACTGATCGCCAAAGTCAGACCCGAAGACCCGAACATATCGGGCATTCGCGTTGGACAAAATTCGCCCGGCGTGGTGCGCTTGGTGATCGACCTCAAACAAGCCGTGCAGCCCCAGGTTTTCACATTGGCACCGGTTGCGCCCTACCAGCACCGTCTGGTGTTTGACCTGTATCCTCAGAAAATTCTGGACCCGCTAGAAGCACTGATTGCCGACCAGCTCAAGGACACCCAAGCCGCAGAAGCGCAGGTGGCGCTGACAGACCCCTTGGGTGACTTGATCGCCGGTCATGGGCGTCGGGCAGAACCAGCCAAAAACAGCGCGCCACCACCTCCCGGCAAAGACAAAACGGACCGGCTGGTCATCGTCGCCATCGATCCCGGCCACGGCGGTGAAGACCCGGGCGCTGTCGGCCCCGGCGGTACGTTTGAAAAAGACGTTGTCCTGCAAATCGCCTTGCAATTGCAAGAGCGCATCAACAAGCAGCCCAACATGCGGGCGTACATGACGCGCGACGCTGACTTTTTTGTGCCGCTCAATGTGCGCGTACAAAAGGCCAGACGGGTGCAGGCAGATTTGTTCATCAGCATTCACGCCGATGCGTTTTTCACGGACCGACCCCAAGGCGCCAGCGTTTTTGTGCTGAGCGACCGCGGGGCCTCCAGCAGCTCAGCGCGCTGGCTCGCCAACAAAGAAAATTCAGCTGACATGGTGGGCGGCATCAACATCAAAGCCAAAGATGCCCTTGTGCTAAAAGCCATGTTGGACATGAGCACCACAGCGCAGATCAATGACAGCCTCAAACTCGGCGGCGCCATGCTCGGCGAGATGGGAAACGTTGGCAAGCTGCACAAGCCGCGTGTCGAACAAGCCAGCTTTGCGGTGCTCAAGGCTCCCGATATTCCGAGTGTGCTGGTCGAGACCGCGTTCATCAGCAACCCCGATGAAGAGGCGAGATTGCGCAACCCGGCGTATCAGGCCCAATTGTCCGACGCTTTGATGCGCGGCATCTTGCGCTACTTCGCCAAGAACCCACCGCTGGCCCGCAATCGGGCGCTGTAGGTTTTCGCCCCTTGGGGGCTCGCGCGCCGTCGGTCTGCTCGCACGCCCAGCACTGGCAGGAAAACCACATCCCGACCAAAAAACAAAGTAATTTACGTTGCACGTAACGATGTATAAAAATTGCATTGACTTTGACGGCGTGGGACGTCGCCGCTGTCGCCCTGGTTCTGGCCAGCGTCGCGCTAAGCCTTAGATTCCGACTCCGGTAGAGCCTCCGGCTCCACCAAATCCGCCTCCTGTCGCGCAATCTGCAACCGGCGAAATGCCACCAACTCAACCGCTAACTTGAGCAGCACTGGCAATGCCATCAGCTCGGCTGGATCCACTGTCGGCTCCACACAGTCAGTGGCGGTCGGTATCTACAGCGAGGTCTTGACCAGCTTCGAGCGTATTGTTGCCTTTCGACACAATCATACAAAATATTACATTTCACCCAACCCAATGTATTCAAAGGTCCTCAGAAATTTCCGAGTTACACATAGGATTTATCTACATAAATATTGGGCAAAAACAATACCATTCACTTTCAGAAACAAATAATCAAAATTAATTACCTTTGTTTCGAGTAGTTACGGACGACCAGCCGAGTGACGAACCAGTCTCACCGCTGAGTTTCCGATTTTTGATGCCGAGCATTTTTAACGACTAAAGGAAAACCATGACCTCGCCCCGCTTCACATTGATCAATGCATCCACTTTCGCCCTGATTCTGGCCGGCATCGCGCTGACCGGATGCAGCTCAAACGGCACGCTTCGCGTTGAAGATCCATTGCCGCCAGTAGCTCCGGCGGCTCCTGTGACGACACCCATAGCGCAATCAGCAACAGGTGCTGGCGCCACCAACACCGGCTCCACGGTGAGCAGTGTCGGCGGTGTCGTTCAGGCGGCGGGCTCCTCTGTAGCCTCCACAGAGATGGCCGGCGTCGACAAGGGCGTCATGACCGGACTCGGTGGCGCAGTGCAACAGGTCGGCAACGCGGTTGACATCTTGGGTCAAGGCACCGGTAACAGTTTCGGACAATCTGGCAACCCAGAAGCCGATATGTTGGCCATCACGCTGCAAAGCGCGCCGCTGGTTGTGGAACAAGTTGGCGGTGCTGTTTCAAGCGTGGGCGATGCGGTTGCCGCGGTTGACAATGGCGCACTGAACGCATTGAGCCTGGTGACCGACCCCGCCGGTGCGCAGCTGAATCAAACCGGCGCAGGCGTCGCCAGTCTGAGCGGCAACATGACCGACGCCATGGCCATCCCCGTGGTGCAACAAGTCACCCGCAGCGGCAGCACCTTGATACACATGATCGCCATCGAAGCTGAAGCGACGACCCAATACCTGGGCGCCTCGACCGGTCTGGGCATGCCGGTCAACGACCTGCTGGTCGGTGCTGGCTTGACGGTCAACCAGTTAGGCAAGGACATCGCGACCACCTTCGCCGCTTCGCCGGTGCTGGCGAGTACGGGTCCAGTGGTCAGCTCAGCCGGCACCTTGGTGGCCAGTGTGGGCGGGCTGGTAACGTCGCCAACAACACCCAGCAACACCACGCCATCGACCTTTGGCAACGTGATCGCCAGCTTGAGCAGCACATCGGCACTGGGCTCTGCGCCAACGTCCCCAAGCAGCCCGTTGACATCATTGACGACGCAACCGGCCTTTAGCAATGTCATCGCCAGCTTGAGCAGCGCACCCTCGCTGGGCACTGCGCCAACCTCCATGGGCAACGTGCTGTCGACAGTGACCGCGCCCCTCGCCGGTCTGCTCGGTCGATAAGCACCCATGCCACTGAGCTCCACCAACCGGCATTCGCCGGTTTTTCTGGCCGCCTGCTTTGCAGCGGCCAGTTTTTCGTTCTCCTCGGCCCAAGCGCAAACGCCCTCGGCTTCAGGAAACCCGATCAACACACTGCCAGCCTTCCAGCCTTTGGCTGACCCGGCTGACAAGGCCAAGGCGAGAGTTCTTGACGCACCCTTGCCTACACAGCCCCGACTGGCGCGGAACGTGACGCCCCAGCGCTTTGAGATCGAAGGCGTTCAGTCGATTCCGTTTGCCAAGGTCGCCGCGCTCTTCACGCCGCTGGCCAAGCAGTCCACCACCGTGGCCAAGCTGGCCGATGTGGCGCGCCAAGTCACCGACATGTACAAAGAAAGCGGCTATGCCTTGTCTTTTGCGTACGTGCCCGAGCAAGACTTCAAGGACGGCACGGTCCGCATCGTGGCCGTTGAAGGCTTTGTCGAAAGCATCACCATTCAAGGCGACGCTGGGCCCGCAGCGGCCAGAATTCGTGAAATCGCCCAATTGATTCGGCAAAACAGACCGCTTCAGCTGGCCAACTTTGAACGCTACACCCAGCTCATGGGCCAATTGCCGGGCGTGACGGTTGACGCCCAAGCCACACCATCAGCCCAAACGGACGGTGCCGGCTCACTGCTCGTGAAGGTAGCGCGCAAGCCCTACGACATCTCCTTGGGTGCGGACATTCGGTCGTCCAGGCCACGGGCCGTTGTGACAGGCACCGTCAACGACCCGCTGCTGCCAGGCAGTCGCTTGAGCGCCACCACCTTGCTCGGCTCGCCGAAAGGTGAGTTTTTTGGATCGCTGGCTTTTTCACAAGTCATTGGCAACGAAGGCTTGACGGTCAAATCGGAAACCACCGCCTACCGTGGCAACCCGGATGCCTACCTCGACACACCACCGCCCATCCAGCGCTACACCGACTATCTGCGCAGCGAATTGTCGGCGAGCTACCCTGTCATCTTGAAGCGCCGCGAAAGCCTGTATGTCAGCAGCGGTATTTACGCCGTCAACAACACCGACAGCTACACCAACCCAGCAACCTTGCAGTCTTTGACAGATCAAGTCAATGTGCGTGCGGTTTTTGCGCAAGCGGCCTACACCATTCACACCGACGTGCGGGCGCAATACGTGTCGCTGCGGCTGGCCCAAGGGATGGACGCCCTAGGGGCTGGCAGCAGCCGACAGGCCCATCCGTCAGCAGGTTCAGTTCAGGTCAATCCGGCTCGCCTCGACTTCACCCGAGTCCTGCTAGACGCTAGCCAGCGCAATGCCTGGGGACAAGGCTGGGGCACAGGGATGGCGTTCACCACGCAATACAGCCCAGACGTCTTGCCCAACAGCGAAAAACTGTCCTTTGGCAGCACCCGCTTTGCACGCGGCTACAGCGCGGGTGACGCGGCTGGCGACTCTGGCTGGGGCATCGGTTTGGAGGGCAACCGGTCCTTTCCGGTCAAACTGCCGTACATCAACCAAATTGAGCCCTACGTCTTGCTCGAAAGCGCCCGGGTCTACAACCACCTCGGGCAGGCCCAGCTGTCCAAACTGTCGTCAGCCAGTGTTGGCGTGCGCTTGTCAAATGGCAGGTACTATAAAGTCGACTTCGCGGTCTCCAAGCCGATCGGGGATGCGCCGTCAACCAACCCGGAACGCCATCTGCGCATGAGCCTTTTGGCGAGCTACAGCTTGGGCAACTGACGTCCTCAAGTCAGCGGCCTCATTTTTTATGAGGCCCTTTAATTTTTTACACACAATCATGTTTATACTTTTTATCTAAGTTGAGATGACTGTCAATAGCATTTACTCCCTAGATGTTATTAAAAAATTGAAGTTTCTGACGGCCATGCCACCCAAAAAGTACAGCGTCTTTTCTGCCGACATTCACCCTTGGCGGTGGTTAGAAGCCTGGTACCGGCTGCCGTTGGGCTTGGCCACTTTGCTCATGGCAGCCCCTTTGCTTGTGGCATTGTGGGCAATGGTGTGGACTAACCTCGAAATCCAGACCCAAAGCCGACAGCAAGAAGAAAACGTCCGCGTCACACGCGCCAGCCAACTCAGCACCGAGTCGCTGAAAACTCTGCTGGTCAGTGCAGATCTTGTTTTGCTCGAATTGCGGCGGTACTGGTTGAACAAACCGCATGAATTTTTCAAGGTACTTGAAAGCCGCCATGACAAGCTCCAGCTCGGCACCGACTTTGATGTCTTTGTCGTAGACGCCAGCGGCAAGGTCGTCAAGAGCACCAGCCCAGCGCACGTCATACGTGACAACCTGCACTACATACCGCCGATGTCACGCCACCAAGCAGATACCAAAGACCGGCTGTTTTTGGGGCCCGCGTTTTTTGACAACATCACCGAGCGCTGGCAACTGCCGTTCACCCGTCGACTGCTGTCGGCGTCGGGCAAGTTTGTCGGGATCATGGTTTTTTTGGTCCCGCCGGAGTATTTCAATACCGTGCTGGAAGCCACCAACTTGCAAAACGGCAGCATTTTCAGCATCGTGGACCTGACCACTGGCGATGTGATTTTGCGCAACGCTCAAGTCAATGACCCGACCGACGCGCAACCGGAATCGGTCCAGAGCGAAGACTTTTGGTCTTTTTTAAACCTTGGCATCCCCAAGGTGGACGCCGGTGACATGGTCAACCAGTTACCGCCCCCGATCAGCAAAGTCTCAGCCAGTTCCCTGGTCAAGCTGCAAGTAGCGCCGCACAACGGATTAAAACGCAATGCGTTTTCAATCGACCACATTGAACGCCTGAACGCATGGAACAAGCTTGATCGAATACCGCTGGTGGTGACCGTCGGCACGCCTGCCAGCGACTTGGACAAGCTGCTCGCGATCCATCGACTTCGCCATATCTTGACAGGCACCGCATTCAGCTTGCTCGTGTTGACCCTCGCCGCTGGCTTTAACCGCTACGATCGCTCGCGTCGCCAAAGTCGTCAAGCGCTTGCAGCATCAGAGCAGGACTTGCGCCAACTCGCAGCCCATCAAACGGACCTGCTGGAAGAAGAGCGTAAGTTCATTGCCCGCGAAATTCACGATGACCTCGGCCAACGCCTCAGCGTCCTGCGACTGGACCTCGCCATGCTGATGAAAACGATGCAAAGCAACTGCTCAATCGACCTGCTCCCCCGGGCTGAGCAAGTCAAAGATGCCATCGACGACCTCTTGCGCTTGACGCGAGACCTCGCCAAAAAAGTACGTCCACCGTCACTGGAGATCGGCTTCCTCCCCGCCGTCGAAGCCCTTTGCGATGAATTTCTGACCAGGCTGCCCATCCAGCTGAACTTTGTGAACAACACTGAGCAGAACTTCCAGCCTGACGACGCCTGCGCCATTGCGGCTTACCGCATACTGCAAGAATGCCTCGCCAACGCCTCCCGTCATGCCCAGTGCCAACACATCCATGTCAGCTTGGCCGTGCATGAGGACTGGCTCTATCTGCGGGTGGTGGACGACGGTATTGGCTTTGACCCGAAAGCCAGTCACACCGGCAGACGCACCTTTGGCCTGCTTGGAATGCGTGAGCGCGTAGCGGCACTGCATGGCGAAATGCGCTTGCAAAGCCAAGCCGGCCAAGGCTGCAAAATTGTGTTCATGCTGCCACTGAACAGCACAGCTGCAGACTTTAAACCACTGATCGCCAGCCAATGACCAGCACCATCCCGCCCAGCAAAGGCAGCGATGCGTCGCCATGGAAAACCATCAAAGTAATCATTGCAGATGACCATGCGATGGTGCGCGGTGCGTTTGCCCGCCTGATCGACAGCGAACCCGACTTGCAGGTGGTCGCTCAGGCCCATGACGGTAACAGTACTTTGCAACTTCTGGCTGACACCCCTTGCAACGTGCTGCTGCTGGACCTCAACATGCCTGAGCCCAGTGGCAGCCGGCTGATCACCCTTATCCGTGAAAAATGGCCTAAACAGTTCATTTTGGTGGTCAGCATGCACAATGCGCCGCGTATTGTTAGCACCGCGCTGGATGCAGGGGCCAACGGCTACATCACCAAAGACAGCGAACCGACCGTCTTGTTGAACGCCTTGCGACTGGTGGCCGGCGGTGGCCGGTACGTTGAATCCAAACTCATGGAAGCCATGCTGTTTGCCCCGGCACTGAGAATCTCTCTCACCCCGCGGGAGTCCGAAATCCTGCAACGACTGGCCGCCGGGCAGAGCCACACCACCATCTCCCGCGAGCTGTACATCAGTGAAAAAACGGTCAGCTCGCACAAAGCCAACCTCATGCTGAAACTTGAAATTGATAACTTTTCAGACCTGCTGCGTTACGCCATGGACAACGGCTTAGCCCCAAAAGCCTGAAATTTATGGACTTTTCAGCAGTTTTTAAAAATAAACAAACTGTTACATTAGTCACAACGTATTAAATTCAAGGACCCTCAGAAACTTCTGAATCAATTCTCAAGACTTCCTTAAACAACTCGAGAGCGAAACCCATACCATTCAGTTCGCAAACAAAAACTACTACTTACTATTGATTTAAGTAATTACAAATAGTTTGCCAGGTGGTGCACCTTTTGCTCCGAATTGATTAGAAGGTCGCGATCATGAACAGTCGTTTTCACACATTGAAGTTTTTGGGTTTGCTGCTGAGCGTTGGTCTGGTTTCCAGTCCAGCCATGGCGCAGCTCTCGGTCGGTTCGTTGATCGGCGTGGTTGAAGCCACCGCCAATGCCTCAGCCACCGTCTTGAGCCCTCTTTCCATCACCGCTACCGGACTCGGCATGAACTTTGGCAATGTAGTTTCCAGCACACAGACGGGCACGGTTGTCTTGACTTCAGCTGGCGGCAGAACCGTCACCGGCGGTGCCGGCACCATGGGGCAAGCGGGAACTGTTTCCGCCGCATCCTTCGATGTCACCGGCCAAAAGAATGCGACCTACTCCATCGCGCTGCCTTTGCTCGCCACCTTGAACCCACAAAGCGGGGGATCGGGATTGCCAATGACCGTCACGGCATTCACCAGCAGCCTCACCTCCACCGTACTCCCCATCGTCTGGAACGGTGTGTTGGGAACCGCTGGCACCGGATCTTTCAATGTGGGGGCGACCCTGAATGTTGGCTTGAATCAGGCTGCAGGCCTTTACACCGGCACATTTCCAGTCCTCCTTGCTTACAACTAACCAAAGCTACGGCCATGAATGAAAAAGCGTCCGTTTAGCCTACTGTGCCTTGGACTGATTGCCAGCCTGACCGCCGCTAACGTGGTGCAGTCAGCTGGCGTGAACGCCAGCGCCAGCGCAACGATCATCGTCTCGACAGCTGTGGCCACGGTCTGTGGCGAGACTCAGTCTGCTGGGGTGAACGGACGCTGCCTTGAACCTGTGTCCTTGCAAGTGGCGAAGGATGGCACGCTGAACAGCACGCAAGGCGTCTCGCTCACACTGACGCGTGAGGTGGATGCCAGCGACGCACTCAAGGCCACGCGGGCTTACGACTGAGATGGCTATGTGAACCGGTCACTTTTTTAAGACCTGCATTCAAGCGTTCCCCACACACAGCACCCTCCATGATGTTTTCTCATCGATTCAAACTTTCCCTCGTCTGGCTGTTGTGCGGACTGTCTTTGCCGGCTCACGCCGCCTGCATCGGGTGCACGCTGAGCTTGGCGAAGGTGGCAGGCAGTGATCTGCGCTTTGGCCCCATGGTCGTCATCTCACCCGGCACGCTCACGATAGACCCGCAAACAGGCGCGCGTTCTGGTACGGCGCATGTGGTGACGCCTGCATCCTTGGGCGGCGGTGCAGGGCCCGCCGCCTTTCGGGTGACTTGCGTCGGGGTGGGCAACCTTTTTTACCGGGTGGCTTTTGTGAGCACCCCGACCAGCATCACCCAAGCCTCAGGCGCCATGCCAATCGGAAACTTCGTCGCTTTCCCAGCGGCGTCCATTGAGCGCCAGGTCAGCAGTTGCCTAGGCTACTCGGAAATCGTTAACGTGGGTGCCACGTTAACGGTGGGATCAGCTCAACCATCGGGCGGCTACACCTCAGCGTCCGACCTCACCCTGGAAGTGCGCATCAGCGCCAACCGCTGAATGACACAGAACGATGCCTCATTTTAAAAATCGACATTTGATTCGCTATGGCGTCCTCGGCTTGCTGGCCGTCCTGCTGGCGCCCTTGGCCCAGGCTGATCTGATGCTTTACCCGACGCGGGTCGAAATGGAAAAAAATCAGCGCGCCACGCAAGTCGAGCTGGTCAACCGCGGACAAGCGACTGAAAGCTACCGCATCAGTGTGGTGAATCGCCGCATGACCGACACCGGCCAAATTGTGCCGGCCGACACCGCCGAGCCCGATGAACGCTTTGCCACCGACATGCTGCGCTATTCGCCCCGTCAAGTGATGCTGAAGCCGGGAGAGTCGCAAACCGTGCGCATCAGCCTGCGTAAACCTGCCGGCCTGGCCAACGGCGAATACCGCTCGCATCTGCAGTTTGACCGCCTGCCCGACGTGGAAGGCGGCACGGACCTTGAACAAAATGCCAAAACCGCATCAGGCGACTTCGCCATTCGCCTGACGGCGCTGGTGGGCGCCAGCATTCCAGTGATCGTGCGCCACGGCGACACGTCAGCCAGCGTCACCTTGGACACACTCACCTTAGAGCCCGCAGCCAAAGTCGAAGGCCAAGCCGACAACCCGCCGCTGCTGGCTTTTCACATGAACCGCAGCGGCAACCGGTCGGTTTACGGTAATTTGTCAGCGACCTATACGCCTGCGGGCGGCAAGCCGGTCGACGTCAGCCAAGTCAACGGCGTGGCGGTGTATGTGCCCAATATCTTGCGCAAGGCCAAGCTGCCCATCAGGCTGCCCGAGGGCATGGCCCTCAAGCGCGGGCTGATTCAGCTGACCTTCGCCCAACGCCCCGAAGACGGCGGCAAGACCCTGGCGCAGGCCACGCTCGCCTTGCCGTGACGTTACCCGGCTTGCGCTGAAAGATCCTGATGAGGCTGACCAGTAGCTTGATGCTGGCTCTGCTGTGCGCGGTGCCAGGCCCCACCGCGTGGGCGCAAACCCCGCGGCCGCCGGCAGCGCTGATCCCAGCCACGCAGGCCAGCGAACTCAATCTGCTGTTGCTTGAAGTTCGGCTCGACGGCAGCCTGCTGGCTGACACGCTCACCGCCTACGAAGTGGGCAGCGACATTCTGCTGCCGCTGGGCGAGATGGCACGCCTGCTCACCATGGGCATCACGCTAGACCTTGCCAAGCGCAGCGCTGCCGGCTTTGTACTGCGCGAAGACCAGCCGTTCAGGCTGGAAATGGGAGCCAGCAGCGTGACGCTGCCCAGCGGACGCGAAGCGGTCGATCCGGCCGGCATCCTCTGGCTGGACAATGAGCTCTACGTCTCGGCCCGCCAGTTGCAGCGCTGGTGGCCCGTTGACCTGGCGCTCAATCTCTCGGCCTTGAGCTTGCAAGTGGTGCCGCGTGAAATGCTGCCGATTCAAGCCAGGCTGGCCCGGGAGCGCGATGCTGCACGCCTGAGGCTGCGAGGCGGCGCTTATCAAGACCCGGGCTTTCCCCGGGCACAGCCGGACTATCGCTGGGTCGATGTGCCCTTCATCGACCAAACCTTGGGCGTGCAAACCAGCCGCGACAGCAACGGCCAATCCCGCACCGACATGACTTACAACGCCTTCATCACCGGCGACCTGCTGGGCATGGAGGCTTCGATGTTTGTCACGGGAACACAAAACCAAAGCTATCAAAATTCAAACCCGCAAGCTCGGTTGACGCTGTCGCGCAACGACCCAGACGCCGGCCTGCTGGGACCGCTGAACGCCCGCAGCGTGGCCATCGGCAATGTGGCCCTGCCCGCACTGAACAACGTGGTGCGTGCCATCGGTGGTGGCAATGGCCTGGTGGTGAGCAACCGGCCAATCAACCAACCCAGCAGCTATGGCCTGCACACCTTGCGCGGCGACCTGCCGCCGGGTTGGGACGTGACGCTGTACTTCAACGACGCGTTGATTGCCTTTCAGCAGTCGCGCCCGGACGGGCTGTACCAGTTTGCAGATCAACCGCTGGTTTTTGGCAACAATGAATTCCGGCTGGTCTTCAATGGGCCGCTGGGACAAAGACGAATCGAGCGCGAGGCCTTTTTACTCGACGACACACTGACAAAACCGGGCAATTTTTACTACACGGCAGGCGGGCAGCGCGGCGACGACGGCAGCGACCGCCAAACCTTTCAAGCCGACTTTGGCTTGGCCGACAGCGTGGCAGCAACCGCCGGGCTTGTCAGCATTGACTTGGGCTTTGGCACCGAGGCACGGCATTACAGCAACGTTGGTCTGCGCGCGTCGACGCTGGGCATGCTTTTGAGCGCCGACCACGTGACCGCCACCAGTGGTGGTTCACTCACGGAAGTCGGCGTTCGCACGCGTGTGGGACGGTATTCAGTCGATCTCACACACACGGAATTGAGCCAATTCAGCAGTGACTTCTTTGCTGCCAGCAGTGACCCGTTGACGCAGCGCACGCGGGCCCGCGTGAGTGGCAGCATGCTCTTCAACAACGGCTTGGCGTTGCCGTTCGGACTGGACGTTTTTCGCGAAGTCACGGCAGCGGGCCTGAGCAGTGTGAACGCCCAAGGCCGCCTGTCACTCAATCTGCAAAACACCAACTACACCAACGCCTTGAATCTGCAAACCTACGACGGCAGACGCACCACCAGCGGCGCACTGCAGGTCTATCGGCGTATGGCGGGCATTGGTTTGAGCAGCCAGCTGGCCTACACGCTGGAGCCCGACAGCAGGCTGTCCAGCGTGGCCATCATGGCCGACAAAAATTTAACCCCTGCATCGCGACTGAGCATCGGACTGCTGCAGAGCATGACACCGGGTGTGACCACGGTGTCGGCGGGCTACAACCGAAATTTTGGCAGCTTTGGCATGGGTGTGAACGCACGCTACAGCAGCAATGGTGAAGTAGGCATTGGCGTGCAGTTGTTCATGGCGATCGGGCGCGATCCGCGCAGCGGGAACTGGGCGCGCAACTGGCAGCCGATGGCCGCTGCGGGCGCGGTGTCAGCACGGGCTTTTGTAGACAACAACATGAACGGCCGCTTTGACGCGGGCGACTCTCCGGTAGAAGGCGCCGGCTTTATTCTGAATGGCGGCAGCCGGCATCCGGTGCGCACCAACGCCGACGGCGTTGCCTACATGAGCCACATGACGCCGCGCCAATTCGCCGATGTGGCCATCGACACCGGCACGCTTGAAGACCCCCAATGGCAAGCTGCCACCCCTGGCGTGCGGGTGTTGCCGCGGCCCGGCAAAGTGGTGCTGGTGGATTTCCCGGTGGTCATAACGAGTGAAATTGATGGCACGGTCTACCTGGAAGAAGCCGGTAAAATCCGCGGCATTGGCAATGCGCTGCTGGAGTTGGTGAACGAGCGCGGTGACGTGGTTGCCAGCCAACGCAGTGCCGCCGACGGCTATTACATCGTGCCGGCAGTCAAACCTGGACGCTACACCTTGCGCTTGGCTGCCGAACAGCTTCGCAGCTTGGGCCTTGAGGCCAATCAAAGTCAGCCGATCAACATGAAAGCCGACGGCGACTACATCAACGGCATCGACTTCACGCTGCGCGCCGCGCCTTGACAGCGCCAATCAGCACCAGCAAACCGGGCACCAAAATCATCGCCCAGATGATGGCGCTCAGGTTGTCTTTGACCCACGTGAAGTTGCCAAACAGATAACCTGCACCGCACAGGCCAACCACCCAGATCAAAGCACCGATCACGTTGAAAGCAGTGAACTTGCGGCGGTCCATGTCGGCGACACCGGCGACAAAAGGCGCAAAGGTACGGACAAACGGCATGAAGCGCGCCAAAATAATGGTGACGCCACCGTAGCGTTCGTAAAAGTTGTGCGCTTGGTCAAAAGCGCGTTTGTTGAAAAATCGGGAGTCTTCCCACTGAAACACCTTGGGGCCAAAATACCGACCGATGCCGAAGTTGCACTGGTCACCCAAAATAGCGGCCACCAGCAAGACCGTGATGGACACCGGCAGGCTGATCAAACCGACACCGCACAAAGCCCCAACAATGAAGAGCAGCGAGTCGCCCGGCAAAAACGGCATCACGACCACGCCGGTCTCGACAAAGATGATGGCGAACAGCAGCGCATAGACCCACAGGCCGTAGTGTTGGGTGAACGTCTCCAAGTGACGGTCCACGTGGAGAATGAAGTCGATCAAAAAGCTGATAATTTCCATGGGGCCGATTTTGACACGGCCTAAAATCCGCCGGTGAACTCTGCCACCACCGCCCCACCCCGCCGCCCCATCCGTGACCTGCCCGATGAGCTGATCAGCCAAATTGCTGCTGGCGAAGTGGTCGAACGACCGGCTTCGGTGGTGCGTGAATTGGTCGACAACGCCTTAGACGCTGGCGCTCGCCAAGTCACGGTGCGCTTGCTGGCTGGCGGCGTGCGGCTGATACTGGTGGAAGACGACGGCGCCGGCATTCCGGCCAATGAGCTGGCGATCGCCTTGCGCCGCCACGCCACCAGCAAAATCGCCTCTTTGCAGGATTTAGAAGCCGTCGGCACGATGGGATTTCGGGGCGAGGCGCTGGCCGCCATCAATTCGATTGCCGACATGAGCTTGACTTCGCGCTCGGGCGATGCCGAAGCTGACGCCAGCGCGGGCGGCCACGCCTGGCAGCTGGACGGCCGCACCGGCGAGATTCAACCGGCAGCGCGCAGTCGCGGTACCAGCGTCGAAGTGCGTGAGCTGTTTTACGCCACGCCCGCACGGCGTAAATTTCTAAAAACAGACGCCACCGAACTGGCGCATTGCATTGACGCCGTCCGCCGCCACGCGCTGGTGCGGCCCGACGTCGGCTTTGCCATCTGGCACGAAGGCAAGCTGGTCGAACAGTGGCGCGCTTGCACCGAGGCGCTGCACACCGAAGACCCGGTGGCCGCGCTGGACCAGCGCTTGGCCGACGTGTTGGGTGCCGAGTTTGTGGCCCAATCCGTCTCCGTGAATTACGAAAGCAGTGCGCGCCGCTTAGATGGGGGGCCGGCCGTGCGGGTCTGGGGTCGGGCCGGCATTCCTGACGCTGCCCGCTCCCGCGCCGACCAGCAATTTGCTTATGTGAACGGTCGCTATGTGCGCGACAAAGTGCTGACCCACGCCGCCCGCAGCGCGTATGAAGACGTGCTGCACGGCCACCGGCAACCGGTCTACGCGCTGTATGTCGAGATGGACCCGACCCGCATCGATGTGAACGTGCATCCGACCAAAATTGAAGTGCGCTTTCGGGACAGCCGCGAAGTGCACCAAGCCGTGCGCCACGCCGCTGAAAATGCGCTGGCGGTTCCGCGTTCGCAAATTGGCGGCGCGGTTGTCGGCAGCGGCATTGTTGCAGTGGACGCTGCGGATGCGCGCCTGCAAGCCGCTGGCCTGCCAAGCTTTGTATCGGATGCCCAGCGCGCCGCCCGCGGCTTGGGCTGGGCGCAACCAGGCATGGATTTTTCAGCGCGTGCAGAACAACGGACGGATCACCGCGTCAGCGACTTTGAAGCGATGTGGCCAGTCGCTGCGGGCCTGTCGGGTCTGTCAACAGGGCCGACCGCCGATGCGCTGCGCAACCAGACGATGACGTCCTTCACCGCCAACGCTTCGCCAAGCAACAACGTCGAAGCATCCAACTTGCCGGCGGGCGACTGGCCGTTAGGCCGGGCACTGGCGCAGCTGCAAGGCATTTACATCCTGGCGGAAAACACCAGCGGCCTGATCATTGTGGACATGCACGCAGCCCATGAACGCATTGTTTATGAGCGTTTGAAAAGCCAGTTGGACAACACGGGGAGCACTGCCATCGCCAGCCAGCCCCTGCTGATTCCAGCCACCTTTGCCGCCACGGCGCAAGAAATAGACACCGCCCAAAGCGCCGCCGAGACCTTGCAAACGCTGGGTCTAGAAATCACGCCCTTTTCACCCAAGACGCTGGCAGTGCGGGCAGTGCCGACCTCGCTGGCCCAGTCAGATGCGGTCGAGTTGGCGCGCAGCGTGCTGGCCGAATTGGCCCAGCACGACGCCAGCACCGTGATTCAGCGCGCCCAAAATGAGCTGCTCTCGACCATGGCCTGCCACGGCGCGGTGCGCGCCAACCGCAAACTCACGCTGGACGAAATGAACGCGCTGCTGCGTCAAATGGAAGCCACCGACCGCTCAGACCAATGCAACCACGGCCGACCAACTTGGCGGCAAATGAGTATTCGCGACCTCGACAGTTTGTTTTTGCGCGGCCGCTGAGCGGGCTCAGCCTTGCGCCAAAAAGGCCGCTGCACCCGCCAAGCAAGACAGCACGGCGACCAAGGTCAGCAGGGCTCGCATCCCTAACCAGCCACCGAGCCGCAGCGAACGGTAAATTTTGCAGTCAACGATGTAGCACAGCAACAAGCTGGCCGCCATCAGCAGCAAGCCCCAAGCACTGTTGAGCAACAAACCGGCCCAAGCCAGCAAGCTCGGCAATACGCCCCAAATGAGGAGCCCGCGGCGTGTTGGGGTCAGCGGCATCGCCAGCCCCCAATGAATGCCACCCAGAAAACTGACGATCACCGCGGCGTAGGTGAGCAGCGCCAAAGCCGCCAAGCCGGCCCACTCAGGCGGCAGCGACCACAGTCCAACAGCACCCGCCACAAAAGGCAATAAACCGCCGATGCCAAGTACCCAAGCTTCTGCTGCGGGCTTGAGTGACTGAACGGTGGCGGCGGATTCGGGGGTGTCGGGTGTGCTCATGGCTAGAGTTTAAAAGACCCCGCCTACACCCGCCGATCTTTAAACAGCGAAGATGCCAAGACAAAGCTTATGAAACTCTGGCGCCCCTTTCACTCCGTTTTAATCGTTGTACTGCTGTTGCTCACGGCGGCCTTGGTCGCCGGTTGCAGCACGCTTGACGAACGCCAGCGGGCCTGGATTTTTCAACCCAGCGACCGCAGCTGGGGCGGCAGTACCGAAGCTGCACGCGGCATGGACGAGGTCTGGATAGAGTTCCAGTCGAAGGTCACCGGCCAAGCCAGCCAACTGCACGGTCTGTGGATCGAAGCGGACAAACCACTGGCATCCCCCACGACAGACAAGATGCTGAAAGTGAATCTCCCTGCGCGGCAAGGACTAACGCCTACTGGTTTGTCAAACGCCGACAGGCCGGTGTTGCTCTACCTGCATGGCGCCCGCTGGAACGTCACCGGCTCGGCTTTTCGCATGCGCCGCATGCAGGAGTTAGGCTTTTCTGTGCTGGGGGTGGATTACCGCGGCTTTGGCAAAAGCAGCGAAGGCTTGCCATCTGAAGACACGGCTTACGAAGACGCCCGCGCCGCATGGGACTGGCTGGCGGCCAAATACCCCAACCGGCCACGCTACATTTTTGGCCACTCGCTGGGCGGGCCCATCGCCATCCATTTGGCCGCGCAAGTGACCGATGAAAGCGGCACCATGGTTGAAGGCACTTTCACCTCCATCGCCGATGTGGTGAGCACCTTCAAATGGGGCTGGGTACCGATTTCAGCGCTGATCACGCAACGCTTTGAAGCCATTCGCAAGGTCGACCAGATTGGCTCTCCGCTGCTGGTGGTCCATGGCGGGCGCGACCAACTCATCGACCCGAACTTGGGTCGCAAACTCTTTGAAGCGGCGGCCGAGCCCAAGATGTTTGTGCTGGTAGAAGACGGCTCGCACCACAACACCAACTCCGTCGGGCAGCCGCAATACAAAGAGGCGCTGGCGCAGCTTTTCAAGCTCGACGCACGTTGATCCAAAGGCCAACGCAGGGAAATTCCTGCTACGCTCTTCTGGATGTCTGCACAGCCCTCTCACCTCTCAAAAAACACCGCTGACAGCATGTCGCCCGGCTTGGTGGTCATTATTTTGTCGATGTTGCTGGGTATCCAGCCGGTCACCACCGATCTGTATTTACCCGCCTTGCCGGCGCTGGCCGAGAGCTTTACGGCACCCATGGCGCAGGCCCAATACACCTTGAGCGCGCTGCTGTTGGCATTTGGTTTATCGCAACTTCTGTGGGGACCGTTGTCAGACCGCTTTGGCAGGCGACCTATCTTACTGATCGGTCTTGGCGCCTATGTGCTGGCAACAGTGGCCAGCACGCTGGCACCTTCTATGCCGTGGCTGATCGGCTGGCGCGTGCTGCAAGGTGCCGCCATGGGCGCGGTGGTGATGTGCGCTCGCGCCATCGTGCGCGACCTGTACCGCCCCACAGATGGTGCCCGCATCATGTCCAAAGGTCTGAGCGGGCTGGGCCTGCTGGCGTGCATCAGCGGGCCGCTGGGCGGTTTGCTGGCAGAACACGCGGGCTGGCGCATCACCTTGCTGGCACCCGGCATTTTTGGCGCGGTGGCGCTGGGTCTGATCGCCCTGCGCTTTGACGAGTCGCTGAGCCGACCGAACCCGAACGCCTTGCGCCCGGTCACTTTGGTGCGCACTTGGTTGGAGATTCTTCGCAACCCGACTTTTCTGGCTTTTTCAGCGCTGTCTGCTGCGTCGTACGGCGGCTTGTTCACATTTTTAGCGACATCTTCTTTTGTCCTCATCAAGCTACTGGGTCTGAGCAAAACACAGTACGGTATGGTGTTTTTTTTCATGTCTCTGGCCTACGTTCTCGGCACTTTTTTATGCCGCCGCTTGCTACCGCGCTTTGGCGTTCAAACCTCGGTCGGTATTGCGGCGATTCTGAGCCTGACCGGCGGCTTGCTGATGGGCGGGCTGGCTTGGGTTGGCGTCAACAACCTGTGGGCGATCTTGCTGCCTTACGCCATCTTCATGCTGGCGCATGGTGTGCATCAGCCCTGTAGCCAGAGCGGCGCCATCGGTCCCTTTCCGCAAGCGGCCGGGACAGCCTCTGCCCTGAACGGCTTCATCATGATGCTGGTGGCTTTTGTCATGGGCACTTGGCTCAGCACGCACATGGACGGCACCGCGCGCATGTTGACCTACGGTGTCGCGCTGTGGAGCATGGTGATTGCGCTGGTCGCTTGGACTCTGGTGCGACGCTACGGCCAAGCAAAACCTGTCGTTCTGACCGGCGCAACAGCATGACGGCTTCAGTGACACCACTCGACTACTTGGCACTGGCTGGCCCGACCGCAGCTGGTAAGACAGCAGCAGCGCTGGCCATCGCAGGGCAACACCCAGTCGAAATCATCAGCGTCGACTCCGCTCTGGTCTACCGCAGCATGGACATTGGCACGGCCAAACCGAGCGCTGATGAGCTGGCCGCCGTGCCGCACCACCTGATCAACATCCGTGACCCTTTGCAGGCTTACAGCGCGGCCGATTTTGTGGCGGACGCGCAGCGATTGATGCGAGATATCCGTGCGCGCGGCAAGCTGCCGCTGTTGGTCGGCGGCACCATGTTGTATTTCAAAGCGCTGTTTGACGGGCTGGACGACATGCCCAAAGCAGACCCCGCTGTGCGCGCAACCATCGCCATCGAAGCCGCAGCGCGCGGCTGGCCGGCGCTGCACGCCGAGCTGGCGCTGGTCGACCCGATCACCGCGGCTAGGCTGCAACCGCAAGACTCACAACGCATCTCCAGAGCGCTCGAAGTGTTTCGCGTGTCGGGTCAGCCGTTGTCGTTTTATCAAAGGCGGATTGCGGGGAAATCTCTGGAAACCGTCGCTGCGAGCGCAGCGCGGCAGTCCATCCCATCCGTCACTGCGAGCGCAGCGCGGCAGTCCATGACCGCTGGATTGCCGCGCTACGCTCGCAATGACGGAAATAGCTACGCTCGCAATGCCGAAGATAGTTCCCCTCGCCATGACGAAAAAACTCGCCATGACGACACGGAGTCGTCAGGACTGCTGATCTCCCTTGAACCCAACGACCGAGCTTGGCTGCATGGCCGCATTGCCGAGCGCTTTGATGCCATGCTCGCAGCCGGCTTTTTGGACGAAGTCCGTTCCCTGCGCGCCAGGGGTGATTTGCACCCAGACTTGCCGTCCATGCGCTGTGTCGGTTACCGCCAGGCGTTGACGCTGCTTGACAGCTTGAACGCCCCTCAAGTGACGCAAACTGAACAACACTTAGCATCACGCGACTTCCGCGAACAAGGCATTGCCGCCACGCGCCAACTCGCCAAACGCCAGCTGACCTGGCTGCGCAGCATGCCGCAACGCCGCGTGGTGGCTTGCGACGCGCCAGATGCATTGGCCCAGGTGCTGGCACTGGTGGCCGAACATGTGAGCGCAGCCGCCTCAAATAAACAAAGCTGAAACCCATGAGCCTGCACATCACCAACTTAGCCAAGCACTACAGCGGCACGCCGGTGTTCAGCCAAGTGTCGTTGCACGTCGCGCCGGGCGAGTTCGTCGCCATCGTCGGCGAGTCGGGCGTGGGCAAATCAACCCTGCTCAATTGCATGGCCGGACTGGACACGTGGGACCAAGGATCGGTGGTCTTGCAAGGCCACGCGCTAGACCAAATGACAGACGATCAACGCGCGCTGCTGCGGCGCCAGCATGTCGGTTTTGTGTTCCAGGCCTTTCATGTGTTGCCGCATTTGGATGTCGCACAAAACGTCGGCCTGCCGCTGTTGCTGCTGGGTCAACCCGATGACGAACGCGTCGCCGCGATGCTGACGGCCGTGGGCCTGGACGGTTTGGGCAGTCGGCTGCCACAGCAACTTTCGGGCGGCCAGCTGCAACGCGTCGCGATTGCCCGCGCTTTGGTGCACCGGCCCAGCCTGCTGCTGGCCGATGAACCCACCGGCAACCTTGACCCGAGCACAGCGGCCAAAGTGATGGACGCGCTCATCGCACAGACCCAGGAACAAGGCACCTCACTGGTGCTGGTCACGCATTCAGAAGCGGCGGCAGCCCGAGCCGACCGGGTGCTCAAGCTGCTCGCCAATGGCCTGGTCTGAAACACACGCCGTGCTGAGACTGCTCAGCACCTTCTCTTGGCAAGAACTCAAGCACCACCCCTGGCGCAATGCTGCTGCCGTGGTGGCGGTGATGTTGGGCGTAGCGCTGGCGTTTTCGGTGCACCTGATCAACGCCTCGGCCTTGAGTGAGTTTTCGCAAGCCGTGCGCTCGGTCAACGGCCAGCCTGACCTTGAACTGCGTGCGGCCCAAGGCACGTTTGACGAAGCCGTGTTCGCCCGCGTCGCGCAGCATCCTGACGTCAGCGTGGCCAGCCCCGTGCTGGAGCTGAGCACCTACGCACAAAACAGCAACAGCAACGGCAACGCCAACGGCGAACGGCTGGCGCTGCGTGTGCTGGGCGTCGATGCCTTGCGGCTGGCCACCGTGGCCCCTGAGTTGATGCCCTTGCCCGCCACAGGCGCTGACCGCTTTGCTATGTTTTCGCCCGGCGTGATTTTTTTGAATGCTGCGGCACATGAACGTCTTGCGGGCGACAGCGTTGAATTGCAAAGCGGCGTGCGCTTGCTCCCCGTCCGTGTGGCAGGCCGCGTGGCGGCCGGTGGCGGACCATTGGCAGTGATGGACATTGGCGCGGCACAAGACCTGTTTCAGCGCGGCGGTGAGCTGTCGCGCATCGACCTCCAACTGCGCGTGGGCGTCGACCGCAGCGCCTTCATACGCAAGCTGCAAAGCGCAGCCGACTGGCCGGCACAACTGCGACTGAGCGAGCCCAGCGACGGGGCGCAACGCATCGATCAGCTGTCGCGGGCTTACCGTGTCAACCTGACGGTGCTGGCGCTGGTGGCGCTTTTCACGGGCGCATTTTTGGTGTTTTCGGTGCTGTCGCTGAGCGTGGCGAAACGCGCTCAGCAGTTGGCGCTACTCGGTGTGTTGGGCTTGACCGGCGCTGAGCGGCTGCGGCTGGTGCTGTATGAATCGCTGGTGCTGGGCGTGGTAGGCAGCGTGGCCGGTATCGCGCTGGGTACCGGGCTGGCGGCGCTGGCCTTGCGCGTCTTGGGCGGCGACTTGGGCGGCGGTTATTTTTCGGGCATTGCGCCCACATTGCACTGGAGCAGCACCGCCGCGCTGGTCTATGGCGGGCTGGGCGTGGTGGCCGCGTTGGTGGGCGGTTGGTGGCCCGCCCAAAGCGCCCAAAAATTGCCGCCTGCACAAAGCCTCAAAGGTTTAGGCGCCGCCTTGGGCGGCCCGCGCAGCCACTGGTTGAGCTTGGGATTGTTGGCAGCCAGCGGCGTACTGGCGTTGCTACCACCCGTGGCCGGCATCGCGCTGGGGGCGTATTTTTCGGTCGGTTTGTTGCTGGTCGGCGGCATCACCGCGCTGCCGGGTTTGATCGGCTTGTTGTACGGACGTCTGAGCCCGTGGGTGGCGCATCGCGCCCTGCCCCTGCTGGCGGTGGAGCGTGCACGCCGCGTGCGCGAAAGCGCTGGCGTGGCGGTCAGCGGCGTCGTGGCTTCGCTGAGTTTGGCGGTGGCGCTCACCGTCATGGTGGCGAGCTTTCGGCAGTCGGTCACGAGCTGGCTGGACGTGGTGCTGCCGGCTGATTTGTACGTGCGCACAGCAGCCAGTGCCGCGGCCAGCGACAGCGCTTATTTCAGCCCCGACTTTGTTGAGCGCGTGGCCGCTGTGGCTGGCGTGCAGCGCGTCAGTACCTTGCGCGTCACCCAGCTTTTACTCAACCCGGCGCAACCGGCTGTGGCACTGATCGCCCGCGACTTGCAAGACCCTGCC
>Ga0208916_10000050_pt1 | contig 48478 bp, 76 predicted proteins | sample DEB19_08_DNA_5_FD_184523 | JGI IMG/M metagenome (GOLD analysis project Ga0208916, IMG submission 184523) | Aqueous microbial communities from the Delaware River and Bay under freshwater to marine salinity gradient to study organic matter... | ecosystem: Environmental > Aquatic > Marine >... | reverse complement strand
GCGCAGCATGGCCCGTGCTGTTTGTAAAACGCATCGACAATGGCCTGTTTCCGCGCCGTCACGGCTAACACAGCGGTCAACGCGGACCTTCGCAAGCTGCGCTTGCTCGGCCCGTTACCTCAGCGTTAGAAACCAGTGGTTCGTGCCGCCATTTATGTTTGCAGTGCCTACACTTCCATTCCGCCAATGGTCGGCAGTCGATTAGTTGCACTTGCTCCGTCTTGCACTTCGGGCAGCGCGGCGCCTGTCGGCAAATCCGCATCCGGCGCAGAGACATCCTGTGCGCCATGTTTAGCATTTCTCTGGCTAAGTCGTTCGCCGGTCGGCCCTCGATCCAGTACGGCTCAAAGTCGTCATCTGGCATTTCTAACCCTCCATTCGTTCGGACTGTCCGCCTGCGGCGTCCAGCCGCACAATTTCTGCGTTATGTAGCCTAGTCCGTTCCTGTGCGAGCATGTGGCACGCATCCCAAAACGCCTTTGCTGCGGCCTTGTATCTCTCCGGATCAGGGTGGCTTACTGCTCCCCACCGAATCAGCAAATCAGCTTCATCCATCAGCAACAGCGCTTGGTGCGCCCAGTTGTCCGGTGAGTATTTTTCGTTTTCTTCTGCCATGCGGTTTCCTCTGTCTGCATAACTGTGCCTTCAACGGCGACCGCCCTTACGGGCGTCGCGTTAAGGCGGCGTTATGCCTCACCCAACCCATCGCCACTTCCCTCCTACGAGGTCATTGCCAACGGGCTGCGCGCTGCGTCCTTCGCGGCTGTGCCACATTGTAGCACTACCTCCCGCGTCTTCCTTGTCGAGCTGAAAACCAGCGGCCCGCAAACTGGCCCCGCCTTCTTCTGGCAGGGTGTAGGTAAAAACCGGGTCATGGCCAAGCGCCCGCGCTGCCTTCCGTGCCGCCCCGTAGAGCATCGAGCAGGCGTTTCTTGCTCCATCGGTGCAAAGGCGCGTTATCTCTGCCGCCGTGCCGTCGTCAAGCCTTGGCGCTACCGGCCTTCCAACAATCGCCACGCCGCGCAGCGTTCCGGTTTCGTCTTCCACGCCTACCGCAAATTTGTAGCCCACCACCGGGCGGCTGTGCCGGTGCAGTCGGCGAACAAACTCATTCGCTGTTTTCAGGTCGGTCGGCACAATGCGCAGTTTCATGGTTTCTCCAAGGTCAGGCATAACACAACGCTCGTTCGGACCTGCGCGAAAAGCCGCGCAGGCCGCACAGCTAAGCGTTATGCACCAGTTTCCAGCGGTCGCGCTCTCGCGGGCTCTTGTTTGCCACGATCCCGTCTTTCTTCAGCCGTTGCAGTGCGCCGCTTATCTGTCGCGGCTCAAGCATGTAATCCGGCCCTTGCAGAAGCAGGTGCTTACGTATGCTCCACACGTCCGGCATCCCCTGTTCAAGCGCATGGAGCACTTGGTACTCAACCGTTTTCCCTGTCATCAGCGGGTATTTCACTTCGTCACCTCCTGTTGCATAACTGTGCCTTCAACGGCGACCGCCCTTACGGGCGTCGCGTTAAGGCGGCGTTCGGCGTCATCCACGGCGCATCGGACGGTCCGGTCTTCTTCGGGCGTTCAAATATCTCTGGCCGCCAGTGCGTGATACTGTCCGCATGCCAAGTAACTATTTCCCACCACTGGCAATTAGGTTGCTTCCACCCTCCGTTGTAATGGCGGTCTTTAACCACCTGTTTTATCTGCCCGTGGCTTTCCCGTACCGTGACCTCCTGCCCCTCTTCGGGCATCCGGTCCTTTGTCGCAATCCATCCGTCCATTTTCATCTCCGTTCAATCTGCCGCCGAACCCATCGCTCAACGCGACCGGCCTCAACGTCTGTACTTGTTCAATCGCCGGTACTGGCCGGCGCGTTAGCTAGTGCGTTAGAGCGCTCGCGTATGTTCGTAGCGCAGTCCGCCGCTGAATCCTCCCGCGCCGAGTACCCGCGCAAGACCAATTCCGCCGCCCGTGGGTTTGCTGTCGTGTACATTTCTCGCCAGTGCTTGGCATTGGCGTCGCACACATTGGCGCACGCTTCGCGCTCGTCGGTTGCCCCTGCTTCGTAAGCGGCTCGTGCAAAGCCAAGCCACTTTTGCCAATCGGTATAGCGGTCATCCAGCGGCAGCGATGGGAAGTGCCGCTGAATCATCTCAAGCAGCCTGTTGTCGGTTTGTCGTTGTTGCTCTGTCATGTCGTTCTCCAAAAACCGCCCAACTCAACGGTCAACAAGACCGCCGCAATGAGCGTCGTTCGTCAAATAGCCACCGCTCGCGGCGGCTTGTTACCTAAGCGTTGGGCACCTCAATGAATACTCCGCGATCGCCAATTTTTCGCAGAGCATTGGCGCACTCTGCGCCGAATGCGAATAGCACGGTACCGGCGCCACACCGGCTCTTCTTGTGCTGGTTCTCGCGACCCGGCACGAACTCCATGCGCCCTGAAACAAACAGCATCGCGGTCGCGGATCTCATCGCCTCTTGGCACCAACTGGCATCCGTCCGGCTGAAAACCAGTGCAATACCGTTTCCATGCTGAGCCATCCGTTTCACCCACATTCCGGTGTCAGGCCCATAGGGCGGGTTCATCCATACCCGCCCGAACCATGGCTTTTTCAACCCGTCATCGAACACCGTGTATTTCGTCGCCGCCGGTACCGCCGTTTCCATGTCGTGCGGGCTTGACGGGTCAAGGTCAAACGTCAGGCCAAGGGCATCAAACACCCAGCCCGGCGTGTACCACTCAACGCTTTTGTGCTTCGGTACCGCTCGCGCTTCTCCAAACATTCCACTCATCTCGGCCTCCGGTGCCCAACATTGTGGTCAAGCGGACGTGCCGCCTGCGTCGCTTCGCTCCTAGTCGTCACTCCGCTTACCTCCAGCGTTGGAATAGCTCATGCTGCCACCTTCAAACCAAGTCGTTCAAGTTCGATATTGACCATCTCGGTATTAGCCGCGTCGATCAATTCAAAGCGCCGGAACTTGATCAGGCGGTCTTCGCATTGTTTGAGCAAGGCCAGCCCAGCTTGCACTTCGGCGGCTTGCAGCAGCACGCCGTTTTCTAGCTTCTTGCTGATCTTGCGAATGGCCGAAATATCGAAATCTGGCATCAGGCGCTCGATCAGGGCGACGAATCCGTTAATCGCGTGATCAATGCGTGCGAAGTCGTTGTCGGCGTGATGAATGCGCGTGATGGCGTATCCCCTGTGGCTATCAACTTCGCCGGATAGCATCTCGGTCAGCGCCTTGCGGATCGGTGCCAGCCAGGCGCGGGCCTGCTTGCGTGTCGGCGGCTTCAGCTTATCGGCTTGGAATCGGTCGCAGGAGGCGAGATACCTGGCGCGGTCCTTGGGAGGCAGATTGACGCGGATCACAATTCCACCTCGTCCGTCATGCAATACTTCCACGGCTTTTCGCTGCGATCCACCGCAGCCTCGCCAGCATAGACCATTTCCGCCAGGCGCTGGCAGATCGTTCCCTGGCTGATGTCGGTGGCAATGTGGATTTTAATCTGCGTATTGACACCGTTGCGCAGGCAGTCCTCAATAGCTAAACGATTGGCGACCTTCTTGCTCAGCATGTGGTCAAAGCACTTAGGGACGAAGGCAGGGCTGGCCGGCTTAAGTCGTGCGGCTTCCGCTTCAAATCTCGGCTTGTCGCGGTACTGCTCGACGCGATAGATGGTTGTGATGCCGGTAATGCTCGGCTTTGATCCGGATAGGATTGAGGCGATTAGGCTCATTCTGCAACCTTTCCTCTAAGAATTTCAGCCAGTTCAACCGTGCCAAACCGCCACAGTTGCTCGTCTTCCAGATTCCAGCAAAGGCAGCTAATCGGGCCGATTAAATCGATCTGGTAGCGACTGCCTTCGTGGGCGAATATGGTTCCTTTATGCATGGCTATTCGCTTGTGGAAATTGACAATCTATTGTGCAATCCTTTATTGATCGCTTGGAGCATTCCGTCTGCCCAGACCTTTGCCCCTCCTCGCGAATGACGCGATGCTGTCCATCCATAACCCAATACTTTCCATCGCGAAACGCTACAACCACCACTCCACAAGCAATCCAAGACCACTCAGATGAAATAGTCAAAACCTTGCTTTTATTCGCATGGCGCTGATACTGCATATCTACGTTCAAAAGTGATTTATTAATCTCCTTCATAAATCCAGGCTGATCCTTAATCGTCCATCCGTACCGATCAACCTTTGTTAGTGTCTTGGATTGATTTCCAAAAGTAGTAGCCATTTCCATTTTCATTCTCCAGTTACTTATTCACGAGTTAATCTAGGCGGCTTTCTTCATCCCGACTGCAACTTGCTGATGTGCTGAACAAGTGCCGAGCAGATGCCGCGAAACTGTGCTTCTGCGTACAGCTTTGCGTTCTTGTCTGTAGCGACCGGGCGATAACCAAGGCTGGCCAGAAATTCAGCGGTGATGGTGAATCCGAGTCGGGAGCATATTTCGCCGAGCTTGATGGTTGCGCCTTGTGCAGTTTCTTGATTGCCAGTCAATGGAGTTTCTGCCGTTCCTGTAGTGGTGGCTTCGGTTGGATTATTCTTTTCAAGGAAGTCCTTCGCTGCCTCGACTTGCTCGGCTTTCAACTTCTCAGCCTCGGCCAGTGCCGCAGCCTTGCGCTCGGCATCAATCCTGCGGATTTCCTCGGCGGCTGCCGCGTTCTCCGCTGCCTTGCGCTCCTGCTCGATGCGGTTTGCCTCAGCACGTTCGGCGGCAATCTTGGCATCAGCTTCGCGCTGGGCCTTGGCCTGCTCCTCGGCGCGGATACGTTCGCGCTCGGCTTCCAGTCGATTGGCCTCCGCTTCCTTGCGGGCGTTGGTGCGCATGGCCAGTAATGCTGCGAAGTCGTCAGGCGCTTTCGTGCAAACTTGGCTGAAATCAGGAAATAGGCTCATGTCCTCTACCGTCTTGCGGTTCGCTTCGATGCGGTCGGCTATGGAATTGGCTTCGATCTTGGCGTTCGCCAGTGCCACGCTTACCTTGTCGCGCATGCTGTCGAGTGACTTCAAGCCTTTGGTGGATTCGGCAAGTTGCGGCATTGCGAAGTGCTTCATCACGCCATCAAGGCGTAAGCGATCAGAAATGCCCTGCATGTGCTCTTGGAATGCGAACTGACCTTCGCGCACAATCTCAGCCTTCCGGTTTTCTTTCTCAGCCTTCACCAGCTTATCCAGCGTCAGGCGCTTGCTGCGCATTTCAGCTTTCAGGCTGTCGATCGTCCTGAACAGCGCGTCGATGCTCTCCGTCTGCGCCAAAGCCTGCGACTTGACCAGATCAAGGCGCTTCTCGCCGTCATCGAGGAACTTAACCATCTTGTCGGCGGTTGCGAAATCGTTGTCCGTGACCAGCGTCGTGTTGATCGCCTGGATGCGGGCGGTGACGGCCATCTTGAAGTCGGCGAGATTCGATGCGGTTACCTGGCCGACAAGCTGCACGGTTAAGGCCGGCAGGTCGTCGATTACTTCGGCTACGGCGGACGGCTTGGTTTCCGGAAGTTCGTAGTTGGCCAGATCTTCATTGAACTGAGCCCATCCGGCAATCAGGCGCTGACGGCGCTCGGGCTTCGATTCGTAGAAAATGCCCGTCGTACCTTCTTCGGTTCCATCGGAAACCGTGAAATAGACGCGATCCGCTTCGGTGACAAGAATCTGATGCTCGCATTGCGGCCAGTGCGAGTCGGGCAGATCATTGTTCTCGATGATGAAATCACGAAGCTCTGGGTTGAGCATCTTGTTTTCCCAGACTGTGTCACCAAACATCGTGAAGCCGTCGAGAGAGGCAAGCAGCTTTCCGTCGTCGGATTCTCCGGTGACCGGGTGCAATGCTTCGCCGAGTGTCTTCGCAACAATCGGCCGGGCCAGCGCCTCGGCTTCGTGGCCCTTGTCAAATAGAAATGTCTGCGTCCATTCAGAGACATCCGGCGTGATTCCGGTATGCTTGATTTTCATCAGTTTGCTGCGCGTGCAGTTCTTGGAAAGACCAAGTGCGGCGGCCGCTTCACTAGCGCAGTCGTGTGTGGCTCGGGCGGCGTGCCATTCTGGCTCGCCCTGCTTAACGTTTAGCAGTTTCATTGTGCATGCTCCATTGATTTGACGAATTCAGCGTCGATTACGCCGTCGCCGTCGATGTGGTCCGGTGTGGCCAGTGCGGTGATTGCTGCTTTCTGCTCGGCGGCCAGGGTGTATGTTTGCGAAAGCATGCCGATGAAGAAATCTGGCTTGCGCTTTCCTGACTTGATTGCTTTGGTCATGGCCGGCAGATCAACCTCAAATTGTTCGTCCGTGTAGGCCGGGAGTGAGTCCGGTTCTTTGCGCTTATCCTGCTGGCCTACAACTTCTGCGGCGCCCATGTCTATAGTCTGGCCGGCGATGCGACCGGCTTCATCTTCGTCATATATTCCAGCCAGACCGAATGCGTAGCGCGCCGCCTGAATGGTTGATTTATGGCGCAGCATGCGGGCCGGGTACTTCTTCCACGGGTCGGTTCCTTGGGCGCACTCGGACATGTACTCCGTTACCTCTGTCGGCTTGCTGCGATCCTTTCTGAACATGCGGCATGTAATAGATGCTAGTTTTCCGCCGTCGATGTTGTCGGCGAATTCCATGCCATCGAATTGCGGGTTTTCGTTGATGATGCGCAGCCATCCATCAATCGAGACGATCGGAACGATCCCGCCTTTGCTCGGGAAGGCATAAATCTGTTTGGTGATCGGGTTGAGGTTGTATTCCTTGGCAACCATCATGAAGGCGACGAATTGCTCGTTGGTAATATTGCTCGGGCAGACGGTGGCGCGAACAGTCCGTTCGAACTCAGCAGGCTCCATTTCAAATCGCTCAGCCATTTTGGCAACTATAGGTAAGGTCATTTCATCCTCGCAAGTTCGTGAATTTCAGCCAGCGCAAACCGGCAGGCCAGATCGGTATTGACTGCCACGCTATGCAGCATGCTGGATAGTTGGGATTCGTAGTTCATGCGGCCATCCTTTCAGGCCATTCCGCATGCTCGCTATCACGCACAAGCCGCTCGGCGGTTGGCAACAGCAGGCGCTCAATAACAACGCCGTGAATCATGGCAATGGCCGTCGATGCTTCCCGCACCGTGCGCTCGTTGCTGACCGTTAAATCGGTCAGAGCAGCGAATGCTGTTGAGAGGTGGCCGCATATCTGCTTCAGTTCTTCCGGAAGAATCCGGCAGGAGAGCATGGCGTAAAGGCGTTCCGGGTCGTTTGCCCACGATTCGGCCATGGCATAGGAGCGGTCGGATTGTTCTTTGGTCATCATTTACCCCATAATCCGGTGCTTAAGCCAAAGTTCAACACGGTCTGCCATAAGGGCGTCATCCATGCTTACGAATGTTCTGCCATGCAATTTGCTGTACGCCCAAACCAGCATTTCTTCGAGGTATGCGTTTTCGTTGCACAGCTCTTCATTGGTGCTGATTGCACCTTCGATCTGGTCCTGCATTTTTGATTCCATGTATTCCATGATTATTTCCCCCGGTACAGGCAAGGCGCTTGCGCAACTGAAACAGCGTCTTGATAGTCCATTTCGCTGACGACTGCCCATCCGATGCAAACCACGATTGCGCAGATAACGGCGCGGGCGTTGTCGCTGATCGGCCGGCGACTGTATTTGCTGTAAGCGGTCATTACATCCTCCGTTATAAGGTGCCAGTTACGCTTTCTGGCCTGCGTACAAAGCTCATCCTTTCGGCTTGAGTCGCATCGTTGCTTCCGGCTTGCAATTCATTGCCGCTATTTCCCGGCTGCCATCTGGTTCCCTGATCGTTGCGCTATCCGTTAGAACGGCGTTGCACACTGCCAGGCGTCCAGAAACGTTTTCACAGCGCAGGACACTGGATTAACACACCGGCTGTTCCAAGAACCGGCCAATGCCCTGCGATGTGCCTCCGCGTTAGCAGAGGCGGCTTGTCGTCACCAGCCAAAGTATTTAGGCATATGCCAGCCGTTGTAAAACTTCCAATTTGTACCGGGCCGCGATGGTCTGCGGATGGGGCGATGCTGCGTAAAGAGCGTGGGCTTCTGATTCGTCCTGATTCTGTGCGGTGTTTTGCGTCGATGTGTGTCATTGTAGGCAATCCTACGCAGTTGTCAATAGGCATTCCTACGAAAGTTGACGAAAAAAATCCCGGAGTTATGCCTTGACATTTCAGTAGGAAATCCTACAATGGCGACTATGACCTTCGATCAAGCCCTTTCCCACTTCGGAACAATCCCTGATATGGCGCTCGCCCTGGGCGTAAAGTCGCCTTCCGTTTATGAATGGAAGCGTGACGGCGTTATTCCTAAAAATCGTCAGTACCAGATTGAGCTGGCGACAAAAGGAAAACTCAAGGCTGACGTTCCCGCCCTTCACAAAAATCAAAAGAAAGCCGCTTAAAATGGACTTTTCATTCTCGGAAATTATCGCCCTGTGGTCAATGGCCTCGCTTGTTATTGGCATGTTCATTGGCCACATAATCCATGCGGGACACGGACAATGATCGCCGCTGCAGCATTCGGCCTGATGGCCTTTGGCTTCGTCCTACTGGTAGTTGGCTTGGTTCGCATGCTCAAGCCAGTTGGCCGCGTTCTCAGAGATTGGGAGGAAGAAGGAAAATGATTGAGCTGGTCATCAACATCATTGGCGGCGCAATCATTCTTGTTGGCCTATGCGCTGCATTGCTTGCCATTGCGATAGCTGTCGAGGATCGCAGTTACGACGACAAGCCGACCAACACGGACACGCTATTCCGCCGAAAGAAGTGCTGCAACTGCCGACACAGCGAGATTTCTACCGTGTTCCCGGAACTGGCCTGTCCGGTACTTGGCAAGCACGTAGAGCCGCATCACTTCTGCGATGAGTGGGCGTGATGAACGTGGCGCGTTCAACGCCAAATAAAAACCCGCACTTGAATGGCTGGCAGGCCGTGCGGGTTGGAAATGACTTGGAGTCGATTATGCAGCAAGAAAACTTATCTAGCAAGTTTGCTTATTTCCGATCGCTATACGCCTCGATCGACACTTCTGAATACTACCCATATCCGATCGACTGGATTCCTCATTTCTCGCCGATCGAGAGCATGGCATGGGGAGAGATTCGCTGCCTGTCACTTCCGTTCTGGCCGCAGTTTCCAATTGGAAACTATTTCGCAGACTTTGCCGACCCGGTAAAGAAAATCGTCATTGAGTGCGACGGCACGAATTGATGATCTGGCGAAAATTCCAAAGCCAGTTTTCCTGTATTTCGTCTTTGTTAATATTGGCCTCCGTATGCCAATTCCGCTTGCGCTTTCAAGCGGTCATGCTGTAGATTAATGATTAACGCGGGCTTATCTCCGCTAATCATTTCGTGTATATTACCTACAAATCATAGTTGATTGCCTTGCGGTAAACAACGAATACAGTTTTCTCAATGGGCAACCGCCGGCCAGCGGGTCAGAGTGCTTTCTTCCTTTCAACTCTGACAGCCCACCCTATAAGGCCGGAAAGGAAGAGGGCGGTTTTTTTGAAAGGAATGTTATGGCTAGGTATCGAAAAGTAGACCCAAGAATCTGGAACGACGCCAAGTTTCGCTCTCTTAGTGATGGTGGAAAATTAGCGTTTTTCTTCTTGCTGACGCACCCGCACATGACAGCGATTGGCGCCATGCGTGCGTCTGTACCTGGCCTTGCTGCTGAAATAGGGTGGTCTTACGAAGCCTTCCGCAAAGCCTTCCTTGAAGCCACAATCAAAGGCATGGCCGAGCATGACGAAAAGGCTTCTCTAGTGTGGCTTCCAAACTTCGTCAGGTATAACCCACCAGAGTCACCAAACGTTGTGAAAGCATGGGCCGGTGCTTTGGAAATGCTACCCGAGTGCAGCCTTCTAAACCGCGTCGTTGCAGGGTCTGTAGCCTTTGCCAAAGGATTGAACAAAGGCTTTGTCGAAGCCTTACCGGAAGCCTTCTCGAAGGGTATGCCTTATCAGGAGCAGGAACAGGAGCAGGAACAGGAGCAGGATAAAAACAGTTCCGCGCCGCCAGCTTCGCCGGCATCGGCCCCAAAAAAGAATCCATCCGAAAAGAAAAAAACCGACGAAGGAGAAACTGCTCTGCAAGCCGTCTGTCGAGAAACATTCAAGGCGTATGCGTCAGCATATTGGGATCGCTACCAGACGGAGCCCGTGGTCAACGTCAAGATCAGATCGCAGATCAAACAGTTCTGCCAGCGCATTGCCTTTGATGAGGCGCCAAAGGTTGCCGCTTTCTACGTCACCCATCAATCGGCGTACTACGTCCGCAAACTCCACGACGTAGGTGGAATGCTCGCCGATGCCGAGAAGCTGCGCACCGAATGGGCAACGAATCGCCAGGTGACGGACACGCAATCGAGGCAGGCTGACCGGGCGCGCTCGAATATGGGTGCTGCCGATGAGGCGATGCGGATTCTTGAAGCGCAAGGGGTGGCGTGATGGCAATCAACGATGTGGTAAAGGCGATCACGGTTACGGCTGAATTGACCGGAGCCAGCCTATCAGGCGCAGCGGTGGCGATGATGGCCAGCGATTTGCTGTCAACGCATGGCGAAGATTCCATCCTGCGCGCATTGACGCGCTGCCGAAAGGAGTTGTCCAGGCCACTGACGGCCGGCGCTGTCTTTGATCGACTGGCCGATGATGATGGACGGCCATCGAGTGATGAGGCGTGGGCTATTGCTCTTCAGGCTACGGACGAGGCCGATACCGTGGTGTGGAATCAGGAGATTCAGAGGGCGCTCAGTGCTGCCAGGCCGATTCTTGAGGTCGGCGACAAGGTTGGGGCGCGCATGGCGTTTCGTGAATCCTATGACCGCTCTGTTCGATTGAACAGGGAATCTGGCGTGGCTCCGCAATGGTCGGCTTCGCTTGGTTGGGATCAGCAGCGCAGAACCGCCGCGCTTGAGTCGGCGCAGAGTCTCGGCTTGTTGAGTGGGCCGCAGGTTGCCGCGCTGTTGCCGCATATCGGAGCTGGCGCGATCGGAGATGCCATCTTCAACGGAAAGGCGCTACCTGCGCCAATGCCTGACGATGTTTCTAAGCGCGTTCGCTTGCTTCTCGAATCTATGGCCGATCGTTCCGTGGCAATGGAGAAAGAGGCGGCCGATCGTAATCAAGCCGAACGCGATGCACTTACCAAACGCAAACATGAAATAGCCGTGCAGGTAGAGCAGGCGAAACGGGAGCGTTCGGCATGAAATACCTAGTCACCCTAAAGCGCAAGCAGACCACAAATGCAGTGCAGAACGCTCGAAAAATCCGTTGCGAAGTAACCGCATCAAATGAGGCAAATGCGAAGCATGCAGCACTTGAACACTACGGCAAATACTTCACCGTTGATTCAGTGAGGCGCGCATGAACGACCTATTCGCATCAATCGAAGAAGCCAAGCAAGAGCGCCAGGCTATCCAGATGGCCGATGGAATCATCACGACTGCGGACGAGCTTCACCGCTGCGAGGTTCTATCCATCATCAATCGATACTTTCCGAACGGTGATCCGAAACCGTACTTCGCTGAAGTAGAGAAGAAGCGCGGCAAGGAATCCGCCGACAAGCTCCGCGCCGACTGCCGAAAGGAATGGACAAAGCGTAGGGAGGTGGCATGAAACTGGTATCCGCAAAAAAAGAGCATCGCTGCGACGGCTGCGAGCGGGTGACAGACCGGGCATATCTCGAATCGCAGGGGCTATGGGTTCCAGGCGTGGCGTATGAGGTGATGGAATGACATTAATTCACGTTTCATACGGCGGTCCTGACCGAATCCTGTACCTAAACGGTAAGAAATGGCGGTTCGAGGATCACCCATATTGCGGGCCAGTCGTCGTTGATAAAAACGGAGACCCGCTCAAAGTTCAGCCGCCTGAAGGATCTCCATTCTGGGAGCACGTGAGCTACTGGTATCAGCAAGGCAAGCGACTTGACGAAAGATCAAATCCGCCATGGTGCGTTTGGGATAAGCCGACCATTCAGAAGATGCGCCACATAGGTGGAAACAACTATCAGTTGGTGACCAAATGAGCAAGCGCGAACGAATCTACCTTCGCGTGCAAAAAGGGATGCTGGTCCCGGCTGACAGCTACGCCGCATCAAAGCTCAGAGAGCGTGGGTATGCCGTCAATGATCTGCTGGCCGCCGAGCTGGTCAAGCCGCGCAATCCGAAGTTCAACCGCTTGGTGCATCGTATCGGGCATCTAGTCGTCGCGAATATCGAAGAATTTTCCGGGCTCGACGCGCATCAAGCCATCAAGCGCCTGCAGATCGAAGGAAAAGTGGCTTGCGAGGAAATCGGTATCAGCGTGGCCAACTACGGGATGGTCATCCAGTTGATACCGCGCAGCTTGTCGTTTGAGTCGCTTGATGAGGGCGAGTTTCTGCAGGCGGCCCGAGGAATTTGCAGAACGATATCTGAACGGTATTGGCCCAACCTGACTGAAGACCAGATAGCGGAAATGGCCGAATCGTTCGTAGGTGAGGCATGAGCGCCGAAAGCAAACGCCACATGAACCGCATCGCACAAATGCCGTGCGCTATCTGCGGCGCGTTCGGCGTCCATGTCCACCACATTCGCACAGGTATCGGAATGGGCCGGCGCGCCAGCGACTTCGACACGCTGCCGCTCTGCCCAGAACATCATCAAGGAATGACCGGAATTCATGGGATGGGAAGGAAAGCATTTGAAAGGCATCACGGCATTACTGAACTGGAATTGCTGGCCAGAACAAAGGAGGCGATGACATGCAGCGCATCGTGATTGATTTCCCCTGGCCATCGTCTGCGCTATCGCCGAACGCTCGCGGCCACTGGTCGAAGAAGGCGAAGGCCGCGAAGGCATACCGGGCCAACTGCTTTTGGCTGACCAAGGCCGCGGGGATTCAAATCGATTGGGAGGGCGAAGCGCATCTGTGGATGACATTCTTCCCGCCAGATCGGAGAGCCAGAGACGATGACAACCTGATCGCCAGCTTCAAGAGCGGCCGTGATGGTATGGCCACGGCCCTTGGCGTCGATGACAAGCGTTTCCGCATTCATCCGTGGGTATCAGACGAAGTAATCAAAGGGGGCTGTGTGCGAATTTCAATTTCTAAGGGGCCAGAAGCATGAGAATAATTCCCGAAACATCAATGCAAATCCCCTGGCGAATCGCCCGCGCAACTCGCGCAATGATGGCCCCTACGATCATCTGCCTTGAGTGGGTAGGTGATTTCTTCTCAACGTGGAGTGAAGTTTATTCTCCAGATGGAAACCGGAGCGTCAAATGATAGTTATCAATCTTCTCGGAGAGAAATTTGGCCGACTCATAGTTAATTCAAGGGCAGAAAACTCGCCACAAGGACAAGCAAGGTGGAATTGTGTTTGCGAATGCTCTGGAACAAAGGTTGTTAAGGGGCACGAATTAAGATCAGGAAAGGTTAGCTCTTGCGGGTGCTTGCATATTGAATCAATTACTCGGCATGGGAAGTCTAGAACACCAGAATACAAGGCATGGATTCACATGAGAGAGCGATGCACAAAGCCATCATGTAAGCACTTTCATCACTACGGAGGAAGGGGAATATCTGTATGTGAAGAATGGTCATCATTCGATAATTTCATTTCGGACATGGGGTCCAGGCCATCCAATAAGCACTCCCTTGATCGGATTGACAACAACAAAGGGTACTCAAAAGAAAATTGCAGATGGGCCTTGTCAATTGATCAGATGAACAACACAAGAAGAAATAAAAAGGTTTTTTTTGAAGGATCAGAATGCTCAATTAATCAATTAAGCGCAAAGACAGGAATACACCGAAACACATTAGATAACCGGATATTTGCTCAAGGTTTAAGCGTTGAGTCAGCAGTCTATGGGGCGCAACGATGATCGAAGACCAAGAACGCTACGCTGATCCAATCGATGCCGGTTGCGCAGCCGCCGAAACGTGGATAGCTGACAAGATCGCCGAGCAGCGCCGGCAGATGGAAGTTCCGGCCCAGGCATTCGAGATAGGCCGCTGCCGCAACTGTTCGGACAAGCTAGACGATGGAAGGCTGTTTTGTGATTCAGATTGTTGCGCAGATTTTTCAGAAAGAGAGCGGATAACAAAACGCCAATGGAGGTTTAAATAATGGCAAAAGGCCAAGTGCAGACAGAACGGGCCATGGCTCGAGTAGGAGAGAGGCACGGATCTCTTGTTCTTGTTGAGTTCGTTGGCTCAAACAAATATCGCCGCGCTCTATTTCGATGCAAATGCGACTGTGGGAATGAGGTCGTCAAGGAATCGTCGGCCTTGAAAGACAAATCCAGTTGTGGATGCGTCGGGAAAAAAATTCAACTTGCTGCGGTAACAAAACACGGTGGATGTAGAAGGATTACACAAAGGAGCGAGCTGCATTTCGTTTGGTCAAGAATGAAAGCTCGATGCTCGAATAAAAACAGTCGTGACTTCAAATGGTACGGCGGAAAGGGGGTAGTCGTTTGCGAAAGGTGGATCAATGATTTTGCTGCGTTTCGGGATGACATGGAAGGAACCTATTTCGTTGGCGCATCAATTGACAGAATTGATTCAAATGGAAATTACGAACCAAGCAACTGCAGGTGGTTGCCACATTCTGAAAATTGCAGAAGGGCAGCAATGGAGCGATGGGAAAAAGTCGCATCCGACAAGCGCAACGGCAAATACCGAGGAGGGTAGTCCATGCAGGAGATCATCAGGCTAGTGGCAATGAACGACCGAGGCATGAGGATTGGAGAGGATCACCCGCACGCACACCTGTCTGACAAGGAAGTCGAGCAGATCCGCGACCTGCATGAGTTTGCAGGATGGGGTTATTTGGCCATCGCCCGGGAATACAAATCATCGAAGTCCTGCATAGCTGAGATATGCCGGTATGAGAAGCGGAATCAGACGGTGTTTGATTGGAAGAAGGTGAAAGTGATACCTGCAAAGAAAGAGATTGAAGAATGCGCAAACTGACGCCAAAACAGGCGCGATTCATTGACGAGTACATGATCGACTTGAATGCGACTCAGGCATGCATTCGCGCCGGTTACTCTGCAAGGACCGCAGATAGGATAGGTCCGGAGTTGCTTGGGAAAACTTGTGTGCAGGCCGCTTTGTCGGTTCGCATGAAGAAGAGAGAGGAAAGAACAGAGATTACGCAGGACAGAGTCCTGCGTGAATTCGCCAAGCTCGCATTCTTTGATCCGAGAAAACTTTTCGATGCCGACGGCAAGCCTTTGCCGATTCATCAACTTGACGACGACACTGCCGCTGTTGTTGCTGGCCTGGATGTCGCATCAGTTGGAAATTCAGACATGGGCGTTGGCGAGGTATTGAAGATCAAGCTGGCCGATAAGAAGGGAGCGCTGGATTCTGTTGCCAGGCATCTCGGAATGTTCAACGACAAGCTGAATATAAATGTCACCGACGCCCTGGCTGAAAGGTTATCACGCGCAAAGGGACGTAATTGACAGCCGAAGAAGAACTGGTTGAACTAGCCGCATCGTGCGACAAAGACCCTGCGCGCTGGGCTGAAATAGCCTTTGATTGGGGCCATGGAGAATTGTCAGATTACTCCGGACCTCGCGCATGGCAGAAAGAAGCGTTTGAGGAAATCCGCGACCATCTTGGCGACCCGAAGACTAGGCACATGCCTATTATGCTGGCGCGTGCTTCTGGTCATGGTATTGGGAAGTCGGCATTCATTGGCATGGTCACGAATTGGGCGCTATCGACGTGCGACGACTGCAAGGTCGTTGTCACAGCGAACACGGACACGCAGTTGCGCACAAAGACATCGCCAGAAATCGGCAAGTGGTCACGCCTGGCCATAACGTCGCACTGGTTTGAAACCGCATCATCGAGCATTTCAAGTCGAGACAAAGAGCACGCAAAGACATGGCGAGCGGACTTCGTTCCATGGTCAGAGCACAACACCGAGGCTTTCGCCGGCCTTCACAACAAAGGAAAGCGCATCGTCCTGATATTCGACGAGGCGTCAGCTATCAGCGACAAGGTTTGGGAAGTCGCAGAGGGCGCGATGACTGACGAGGATACTGAGATCATCTGGCTGGCGTTCGGAAATCCAACACGCAACACCGGGAGATTCCGCGAATGCTTCCGTCGATTCAAGCACCGATGGAAAGCAAAGCAGATCGATAGCCGAACAGTAGAGGGTACCAACAAGGAGCAGATCGCCAAATGGGAGGCGGACTATGGCGAAGATTCTGACTTCTTCAAGATTCGCGTGCGCGGCATGTTTCCATCGATGTCGTCACGCCAGTTCATCAGCGAGGCAGATGTTACGGAAGCATACGGCAAGGTGATCAGGCCGGAATCCTACAACTTTGCAGCCAAGATAATCACCGTTGATCCAGCATGGGAAGGCGATGACGAGTTTGTGATCGGCATGCGCCAGGGTCTTGCGTTCTCAATCCTGCACAAGATGCCGAAGAATGATAATGACCTCGTGGCCGCGCAGTTGATTTCCAGATTCGAGGACGATCACCACGCAGATGCTGTGTTTATCGATGCCGGCTTCGGCACTGGCATTGTGTCAGCCGGGCAGGGGCTTGGCCGGAACTGGACGCTGGTATGGTTCGCATCTGCATCTGGCGACATTGGCTGCTTTAACAAGCGCGCCGAAATGTGGAAGGGCGCCCGCGACTGGCTAAAGGCTGGCGGAGCATTGCCTCCAGACCCGACGCTATATGACGAACTGCAGTCCCCTGAGATAGTTCCGCGCATGGATGGAAAACTTCAGATAGAGAGCAAGAAGGATATGAAATTACGCAAAGTTCCTTCGCCGAACAGGGCAGACGCGCTTGTGCTTTCATTTGCCTATCCTGTGGTCAAGAAGAGTCCGCTCAATGCTTACCGAAATAAACAGCAAGGCTGTGACTACGACCCTTACGCCTAATCCTCTGAGTCGCTGACTTTAACGTAACCGGCTGCGGCGTGGGCTTTCATGCATGAATTGAGCAAAGCGCCGTGGCTAACACCTACCGCTCCGGTTCCTTGGCAATACACGGTTTGCTTTGTTTCAGGGTGCTGCATCACAACGACACGCCCAACGCTGGCGCATCCAGATAGCAGTGCGGCGATGATCAGTAGCGCTTTCATGGTTTACTCCTGTTTGTCATTTCCATTATAGGGTGCGCGTATCCATTTGGGTAGGGCATAGATTGCCGGCATGCCTAGCCTGTCCATACGCCCATGCTCAATTGCTGACCTTCAGAGTGCGCCAAACATCGGCGACTTGATGGCCGAGTATTCGGCCGAGTCATCAATCCATGATCTAGGCCAGGTATCGGCTCAATGGGAAACCTATAAGGCGATGGCCGAGGCGGGCGTGCTGCATCCATTTGCCGTATTCGATGGCGACAGCGCGCTAGCCGGTTTCATGTTGCTGATTATCTCGGTGCTTCCGCACTACGGTCTTCCGATAGCAGTAAGTGAATCGTTTTTCGTAACCGAGTCGATTCGCAAGACAGGGGCTGGAATTCGTTTGTTGCGCGAGGCCGAAAGGTTTGCTGTTGATCGCGGGGCTATTGGCATGCTGGTGAGTTCGCCGGTTGGCGGGCGCCTTGCGTCCATTCTCCCAAGATCGGGATACAAGGCTACCAATGAAGTGTTCTTTAGGAGGCTGGCATGAACATCGTTGCTGAAGAAAAGCGCATTCCGGCCATGAGCCGTAAGTCGATTGAAAAGGTGCGCGAACTTGAGCAGCAACTGCTTTCCATGCCGCAGGTTGAAATCAAGACAGAGCATGCTTTTCACGCCGGTTTGTATGCACGGACGATCAAGATTCCTGCCGGCTGCGCACTGTCCGGCGCCGAGATTACGGTCGACACGGTCTTGATCCTAAGTGGTCACGCCACGATGGCGGTCGATGGCGGATCGGTAGAGCTTGATGGCTATCACGTCATACAGGCCAGCGCACAACGCAAACAGGCGTTCATTGCGCACTCAGATACCTACTTGACGATGATTTTCCATACCAAAGCATCGACCGTAGAAGACGCGGAAAACGAATTCACAAATGAGCCGAACATGCTAGGTTCTCGCAGAGAAAGGATTTAATTATGTCGGGATACACCGCAATTGTTGCGGCAGTCGCAGCCGTCGCCGGGGCCGGCGTGGCCTACTCCAACGGGCAGGAGCAGAAGAAGGCCGCTGAGGCATCGATGAATCAGGCTAAGGCCAGCGCGCTCAAGGCTGAGAAGCAGGCCGACCAAGACAACAACCGGATAAACCAGAAGAAGCCTGACACCTCGGCTATTCTCGCTGCCGCATCGCAGGCGGGCAAGGGTGGCGTAGCTGGGACCATGCTTACAGGCCCCCAGGGCATTGATCCGAACGCCTTGTCGCTCGGCAAAAATACGCTGCTCGGCGGCTGACCGTGGCCGAGCAAACTACCCGCGACAAGTTGCTGCAACGCTGGACGGCGCTCAAGAGCGACCGTTCAAGCTGGGACGCGCATTGGAAAGAGATCAACGGGGTGCTGCTTCCGCGCTCTGGTCGATTCTCGACGGACGAAGCCAGTCGCGGCGGCAAGAAGCACAACAGCATCTACGACAATACCGGTACAAGATCGTTGAGTATCCTGGCGGCTGGCATGATGGCCGGCATGACCAGCCCGGCGCGTCCGTGGTTTCGCCTGACGACATCCAGCCCGGAACTCAACGAGTCCGCAGCCGTCAAGCAATGGCTATCTGAAGTTACGCGCCTGATGCTGATGGTGTTCTCGAAGTCGAACACGTACCGTGCGCTGCACTCTGGCTACGAGGAACTTGGCGCGTTCGGAACATGGGCTAACGTGGTCACGCCTAGTTTCAAGACGATCATCCATAGCCATCCGCAGACGGTCGGCGAATACGCAATCTCGACGGACCACGAAGGCAAGGCCGACACGCTTTACCGTGAAATCCGCATGACGGTCGGCAACATGATCACCGAGTTCGGCAAAGAGAAGTGTTCGCAGACTGTCCAGAATCTCTACACGTCCGGAAGCATCTACACCCGCGTCAATGTGATCCACGCCATCGAGCCGCGCACTGATCGAGACACGACGAAGAAGGACAGCACGAACATGGCCTGGCGTTCCTGCTACATGGAACCGGGCGCCGAGACTGGCCGCTATCTGCGCGAGTCTGGGTTCAAGGAATTTCCCGCTCTCTGTCCGCGCTGGATGACATCGGGCGGCGATGTCTATGGCAGTTCGCCCGGCATGGAAGCCCTTGGCGACATCAAGCAGTTGCAGCACGAACAGCTTCGCAAGGCCCAGGGCATCGACTACAAGACGAAGCCGCCGCTGCAAGGACCGACCTCGCTCAAGAATGGCGGCGCCGACATGCTGCCAGGCGGGTTCTCTTACGTCGATGCGGCCGCCCCGGGTGGGGGCATCCGCACGGCCTTCGAGGTAAATATCGACCTGTCGCATCTGCTGGCTGACATTCAGGACGTGCGAGAGCGCATCCGCGCTTCGTTCTTCGCTGACCTGTTCTTGATGCTGGCCAACAATACAACGGGGCAAATGACCGCTACCGAAGTGGCAGAGCGGCACGAAGAGAAGTTGCTGATGCTTGGCCCGGTCGTCGAGCGTTTCGGCAATGAGGTTCTCGACCCGCTCGTCGAGATGACCTTCGCCCGCATGCTGGAATCCGGCATCGTTCCACCCCCGCCGCAGGAAATGCAGGGCATGGAACTCAACGTCGAATATGTCTCGATGCTGGCCCAGGCGCAGCGCGCAGTCGCCACGAACTCAATCGACCGCTTCGTCATGAATCTCGGCGCCATTGCCGCAGTCAAGCCAGGAATCCTCGACAAGTTCGATGAAGACAAGTGGGCCGACTCTTACGCTGACATGCTAGGCGTCGATCCCGAACTGATCGTGCCGAGCGACAAGGTTGCCTTGATCCGCCAGCAACGCGCGCAGGCTCAGCAGCAAGCACAACAGGCCGCCCAGCTTGAGCAAAGCGCAAACGCGGCGGCCAAGCTAGCCAGCGCCGATACCAGCGGCCAGAACGCTTTGACCGATATAACCGCCGCGTTCAGCGGGTACACCTAAAAGGAGCAGCAACCCATGATTCAACACCAGAAAATTGTGCCGGATTCCCTGCACCATACCTGCATCATCGTTACCTGGCCGGCTATGGCCAACGGTGATGATGGCCAGCCGATTGAACTTGCCAACTTCGCCGACCGCTCGGTTCAGACCACCGGCACGTTCGGCACAGGTGGTTCCGTCCGCATCGAGGGCAGCATCAACGGCACCGACTATGCACCGCTGACCGACCCGCAGGGCAATAACCTGGACATCAATACCTCGAAGATCGAGGCCATTTCAGAAGTCGTCCGCTACATCCGCCCGCGCGTCACCGCTGGCGATGGCACGACTTCCGTCAACGTCTGCATGCTGCTGAAGGGGAACTGATATGAGCAAGATTCTGAAAGCGGCTGACGAGGCCAAAAAGCTGACCAAGATGTTTCAGGCATTGGGCGAAGTCGCCGAGGTGCTGGACCGTTTCGGCTCAATTGAACAGGCCGAGAACGAGGCCAAGGTTCGCATCGAAAAAATGAACAAGGAATCCGAGGCCATTGTTGCCAAGGTCAATGCTGCCAGCGTCGAGGCGCAGGAGATCGTGGCTGCGGCCAAGGTAAAGGCGGACGAGATTGTCGGCGAGGCCGAAGTCGCGGCGCAGAACGTCGCTGAAGCGGCAAAGACGCAAGCGGATGCCGCGATGGCGAATGCCAAGTCGGTAACCGACGCCGCTGTCGAATCGCTGGCCGCCATTCGTGCCGATACCGATGCCGAGATTGCCAAGCGTGATGCGGCCCTGGATGAAGTGGTTGAACTTGAGAAACGGGCCGAAAAGGCGCGGGCATACCTAGCAAAACTCGCTGGCTGATATGCCCTACCCGAAGCGCATCGACAACCCTATTTACTGTAAGGAGTAAGCAATGAAAATCGAATGTTTGACCACGTTTCTCGACGGCAAGGACCGCTACGAATCCGGCGATGTCCGCACCGTTGATGACGAAAAAGGCGCGCAGTTTGTCGCCAATGGATGGGCCAAGGATGTCGCTGGCCGTGTCGCAACGGGTGACGCGGTGACTGTCGGAGCTGACCTCGCTATCAATAACTCCGTGATCGGTCTGGGAGACTCCAATGGCTAAAATCGTCCACGATGACGTGCTGGATGGCGCACTCAACATCCTCAAAAACAACGTCACGCGGCAGGTGGCTTGTTCTGCGCAGCCTACTACCTACACGGAAGCCAATGCGACTTACGCGCTGGCTAACGTGACGCTGGCATCTGGCGACTTCACCAATGCCAACGGCGATACATCCGGACGCAAGACGACCGTCGCGGCGAAGTCCGGCGTACTGATTGGTACCACCGGTACTGCGACATATGTCGCGCTGCTCGATGTGACGAACTCCAAGCTGCTCTACGTCACGACCTGCACCTCGCAGGCATTAACGGCCAATGGCTCTAATACCGTCAATTTCCCAGCTTGGGATATTGAAATCGCGGACCCGACGTAATGCTGACTACATCCCAACTCGCCACCCTGAAAGCCGCAGCGCTGGCTGATCCCGTAGCTGCCCAACTTGCTGGGTCTGCCGACGATATTGCACTTGCCGCGTGGTTCAACGAACTGACCACGTATATTGTGTGGCGCTCTGTGCTGACGCCGGAAATGGCTCGCGCTGCCATCATCGAAGGCGCAACACAACTCGATGCGCTGACGGTTGGCAAGCGGGACTCCCTGTTCTGGCTGTGCACGGGAAACCTGAACCCATCCATGCCTACGGTTCGCGCTGCCATCGATGATCTATGTGGTACGCAGAACACCTTGAAAACGTCGCTTCAAGCAGCCGAAAAGCGAGCCGCAACACGGGCGGAGAAGGTTCTTTCTTCCGGGTCAGGAACGACTGCAAGCCCATCGACAATGACATTCGAGGGGCTGCTGTCCTATGCAGACGCCTCGCAGATTCGGAGCTAGAAATGAGCCTACAAGACGAAATCCTTACCGGCCCTGCGTCGGCAGAATGTGCACCATTTGTCATTACCAACGACATGCCGAAAGACCCGGACTACCGCACGAAGGATCAGGCGATTGCCGACATCCTGAACGCTGGCCGAGAGCCGAAAATCGTTCGCATGGAAATTGGCGACGGCTCGGTATCTCTGGCCCTTGGCGTCCCAGCTGGCCCGGTATTCCTGCTGCAACTTGAAACAGTGGCAGCCACGCTAGTTACGCCAGCTACGACTGCCGAAGAATTAGCGCAGATCGCCGTGGCTCGGCAGGCGTGGCGTTCGCTCAACAAAGGGGCGCTGGATGTTGGCAACGCTTCGGTACGAGCCGGGCTTGATATGTTCGTTGGCTCCCTGCTGACCGCCGAAGACTGTGCCGCGATCAAGGCGCTGGCCGAAGTTCCGGATGTCGTCACCGCTATGGATGTTTCCCGCGCCCTGCGCGGACCTTGGGAGTAAGTCATGGCAGGCTCAATCAACGAATCACAAGTGCTGTGGTCGACCGCTTCCTCAATATCGCTATCGACAACCAGCGCATTTACGTCCGATGCGGTAGCGATCAACGCCGATGACGCCGGCGGATCAGTTCAGGTGTCCGCCGACAATGCAGGGACGCCATCCTTGGGTGATGTTGTTGATGTTTACGTCACATGGTCTAACGGTGACATTCTCGGCAATTCTGGAGATGACTTCGACACGACCGAGCATGCCGAGTGGCTTTGCCGACTGGATACCTACGGCATCAACACACCCGGCGAAAACCCTGTCCGCAAGACGATCCCGCTTCGAGTGTATGGCAAGAAGGCTTTCAAGATCATCGCTGTGGCGGCACAAGGTGCGACTCGCGCCATAACGTTCCGCGCTCGTTACGTCGGCACTCGTGGGCAGTAATTTATGCTGATTCCACGCAGTTCTGTCAGGACTAGCCAGCCGCAGCACGCGGTTGGTATTAACTGGTCGAATTCTCTTTCGCGTGGCATAACCTCAGTTTATCTGCCGAGCGTTGGTGTTTCCTTGGTTTGTAGCGGCCCAACAACACAAGGCGGAACATCAAGAGTCACAGCAAATTCCGGTGTCGGAAGAAGGTTTCAAGGAGGGGTATCAACTGACTTCATCGGTTACGGCACCGCCGATTCGCTGTTCGGGCAAAACCGAGCAGACGGTAGCATCGTTTCCTTGCTTAGGTATACCGATACAACGCTGCGTGATGCTCAATTGTTCGGTCAGTCATCAGATGGCGGAGCATCTAATCGGATACTCGTTCAGCACTGGTCAGATGGGAAAATATATTTCGATTGGGGCGGTGCGACAAATGGCGCTGGCCGCATTTCTGCGACTGTTTCAAAAACACTAAATCCTTTTGTTATATCCGCTATTTCCAGCGCGAGTTCAGGAAAAAAATTATGGATAGACAAGCAGAAAGTCGCTGAAAACGGGGCAGATTTCACAGCATTTCCTAGTTCGTCAGCAGCGTTTCGTCTCGGAAATATTTATTCCAGCTGGATCTCAGACGCTTGCGAAATCTATTTAGCTGTCACCTGGAATCGCCCTTTATCCGATCTTGAGCATAAGAGTTTTGTCGATAACCCGTGGCAAATCCTCGAAGACGAAGAAGAGTTCGTTTTCCGTGCATCGGCGGGGGGTGGATCATCGGTGTCACTCGTTGTCGCCGATGCGGCGCATGCTCATGCTGCTGAATCTCCATCTTTCAGCATGGCTACCTATCTCGCTGTCGCCGATGCGGCGCATGCTCATGCTGCTGACAATCTGACATTGAGTGCAACCGGATCGGCCAGCCTTATAGTCCAAGACGCGACGCATAGCCATGTTGCCGATGGCGTCGCCCTGACAACGCAGTGGCTGCTTTCCGTGGCGGATGCGTTCCACGGCCATGCGGCAGATAACGTAGCTCTCTCGACGCGCTGGCTGTTAGCCGTCTCCGATGCTACGCACGGCCATATCGCCGATAACCTGACGCTGGATACCAGCAACACGACGTTCCTGACCGTGCAGGACGCGGCGCACAGCCATACAACTGACGGTATCGGACTGTCGCTGAATACTTGGCTGGCAATTGTCGACGCTGCCCACGCCCACACTGCGGATGCGCCGACGCTTTCAGCCAGCGTCGCGCTACTGATCGCCGAAGCTCTGCATGCGCACTATGCCGATGCGCTCGTCTTGTCGTTCCCTGGCGAAACCACGCTAACGCCTGCCGATGTCGCCGCCATCGCTGCCGCCGTCCTCGCTGCGCTCAATGCGACGACGATACCTGTCAATGTGGCGAAGATAAACTCCGTCCAGATCACGGGCGCAGGCGTCGAAGGCGATCCCATGAGGCCAGCGTGAACGTCTGGTCTGCCTCGTTCTGGTCGCCGTCGTTCTGGTCGGCTGGCTTTTGGGGCGATCTGGTAGAATTTCCGCAATATGCCAGCCAGGATTGGCTGATCCGATTCCGGCGCCGCTCTCGCCGTTAGGGTGCGCGTATCGCTTTGCGCGATGGATAGATTGCACGCATGAGCAATTTCGACCCAACCGATCTGCAAGCCCAGGAGCGCGATTCCGCCGATATGGCGGAACGCAATCGCAAAGCTGCGGACATGGAGATCGACGATCTGAAATGGCTAATGAGTAACAAGCGCGGACGCCGTTTCGTGTTCCGCGTTTTGGAACGGGCTGGCGTGTGGCGCCTCTCCTTCAACACCAACGCATTGAGCATGGCATTCAACGAAGGCCAGCGCAACGAGGGGTTGAGGCTGATGGCGAATATCACTGCGCACTGTCCTGATCGCTACACAGAAATGCTTGAAGAGAGCAAAAAATGACGACTGAAACGCTGATTACGGAAGGCCAAAACACCACGGCAGCCGACCTGCAGCAGGCTGATGTGCAAACTAATGTCCAGGCGGACGCCAGCACACAAGCAGCAGACCCGCAGCAGGCGGGAGATAAGGCAACCGACGGCCAACAGGATGGCGACGACAAAGGCAAGCCGGAAGGCGCGCCGGACAAGTACGAGTTTCAAGCTGGTGAAGGTCGTCAATTCGATGACGAAGTAATCGGCGCGTTCTCCGAAGTCGCCAAGGAACTGAATCTCTCAAACGAGTCCGCGCAGAAGGTTCTCGATAAGGTTGCTCCGGTACTTGAGTCACGCCGCGAAGCCCATATCGCAGAAGCGCGTGCGCAGTGGGCGGCCGACAGCAAGGCCGACAAGGAGTTCGGCGGCGACAAGCTGCAGGAAAACCTTGCTGTCGCCAAGAAGGCACGCGATGCCTTCGCAACGCCGGCCCTTGTTGAACTTCTGGATCAATCTGGTCTTGGAGACCACCCGGAAGTCATCCGGTTTTTCGTCAAGGCCGGCAAGGCAATCAGTGAGGACAACTTCGTCGGCGGCAGTCAGGGTTCAACCCAGCCAGCCACGGCGCAGAAACTCTATTCCGCATCAAACATGAATCCGTAATCAAGGAGCTTTGAAATGGCAACTCTGTCCAGCACCAACCCCACCCTTGCCGATGTCGCGGCCCGTCTTGGTCCCGATGGCAAGATCGACCCGAACATCGTCGAGATGCTTTCTGAAACCAATGAAATCCTTGATGACATGACGTTCATCGAGGCCAATGGTTTCACTGAGCACAAAACCACCATCCGCAGCGGTCTGCCGAGCGGAACCTGGCGCAAGCTGAACTATGGCGTTCAGCCTGAGAAGTCGCGCACTGTCCCGATCAAGGACGCGCTCGGCATGCTCGAAACCTACGCCGAGGTTGACAAGGCCCTGGCCGATCTGAATGGCAACTCTGCCGCCTGGCGCCTGTCCGAAGATCGCGCCTTCATTGAAGGTCTGAATCAGACGATGGCCACCACGCTCTTTTACGGTGATGCTTCGCTTGATCCGGAAAAGTTCACCGGCCTGGCCGCGCGTTACAACTCGCTGTCGGCTGAAAACGCCATCAACATCATCGACGGCGCCGGAACCGGCTCCGACAATGCGTCTATCTGGCTGGTCGTCTGGGGTCCGAATACCTGTCATGGCATCTACCCGAAGGGTTCGCCGGCCGGCCTGCAGTCTCGTGATCTTGGCGAGGACACGCTGCTTGATGCCGCTGGTGGTCGTTATCAGGGCTACCGCACTCACTACAAGTGGGACAACGGCCTGACCCTGCGCGATTGGCGCTATGTGGTTCGGATCGCCAATATCGATGTGTCCGACCTGACCAAGAACGCCGCTTCCGGTGGCGACCTGATCGACTTGATGACCCAGGCGATCGAAATGATCCCGAACATCGGCATGGGTCGCCCGGTGTTCTACATGCCGCGCAAGATTCGCTCCTTCCTGCGTCGCCAGATCACCAACAAGGTTGCTGGTTCAACGCTGACCATGGAAGAGGTTAGCGGTAAGAAGGTCGTCGCGTTCGACGGTGTTCCTTGCCGCCGCACTGATGCGCTCTTGCTGACCGAAGCAAGAGTCGTCTAATCCCTAGCCGGGGGCTTCGCGCCCCTGGCAATCTCCATGTGAGGAAACTGAAATGATCATCGATAAACTCCTGCAAGTCTCCAACGAGCAAGCCGTCACCGCTTCCGCGGCTTCGACCGACGTCATCGACTTCGGCCAGGCCAATCCGGATTCTGGCTTAAACGACAATGTTACCCTGTCCATTACCGTGGATGAAGCTGCGACCGCAGCCGGCGCCGCGACTGTCACCTTTTCCATTCAGGACTCGGCTGACAATTCCACCTTTGCCGACGTGTATGCGACCGCTGCCATCGGCAAGGCCACGCTCGTCGCCGGCTATCAAGTGCTGATCCCGATGCCGTACAAGCTGCGCCGCTACGCCCGCGTGTATTACACGGTCGCCACCGGCCCGCTGACCGCTGGCAAGTTCTCGGCTCAGATCGTTACCGGCGTCCAGCAGAACACCGCGAAGCCGGATAGCCCGCGCATTGCGTAAGGGATAGGCCATGCAAGTAATCGCAACCAAAGCCGGCTATTTCGGGAAGCTCCGCCAGGTCGGCGACAAGTTCGATGTGCCCGATGGCTCCAAGGCTTCGTGGTTCGCTCCTTCCGCCTCCGTTGCAGAAAGCAATGGCAAGAAGGCCAAGGGCGAACTGAAGGCCAAGGAAGAAACCAAAGGCGCATCCGATCTCGTTTGATTTTCTCCTCGTGGTTGGGAAGCAGTTCGTGGGGGCTTCGGCCCCCGCTTTTTTAGGAGTAGCAAGGAATGGCCTCAGAAGTTGATTTGTGCAACCTTGCACTGTCCCGGCTTGGTGACTCGGCCACCGTGGCCAGCATCGACCCGCCAGAAGGTTCGGCCCAGGCCGAGCACTGCAGTCGGTTCTACCCTATTGCCCGCGACAGTCTGCTTGAAATGCACGACTGGAAATTCGCCACGCGGCGGACGACTCTATCCGAACTAACCGCCGATTCATTCAATTGGGCGCATGCCTACGCCGAACCGAACGGCGCGCTGCGCATTGTCTCTGTGCTAGACGCCACCGCATCGGCCGATGACGAGAGCGCGCCCTATGCCGCCGAGTCCGGAGATGATGGTGCAGCGTTGATATACACTGACCTGCAGAATGCGACTGCGCGCTACGTAGCACGCGTCACAGACACGACGAAATTCTCGCCGCTGTTCGCCGATGCGCTGGCCTGGTTGCTGGCCTCGCATATCGCTGGCCCGCTTATCAAGGGCACGGCAGGGCAGGCGGCAGCAAAATCCTGCTACACGAATTTCAATCTAGTGTTTTCCTATGCCAAGGTGTCAGACGCCAATCAGCGCAAGAGCGACCCGACGCACGCGCCTGGCTGGATAGCGGGCCGCTGATATGGCACAACTACGCACCCTGCAAAAGTCATTCAATGCCGGTGAAATGTCACCGGAAATGTTCGGCCGCATCGACGATGCCAAGTATCAGATCGGCGCCGCTAAGATGCGCAACTTCATACCGAAGCCGCAAGGTCCGTGCGAGAACCGGCCGGGCTTCTCCTTCGTGCGCGAGGTCAAGGACTCAACCAAAAAGGTGCGCCTGATCCCGTTCACCTACTCGACGACGCAGACTATGGTGATCGAGGTCGGCGCCGGATATTTCCGATTCCATACCAACGGCGCGACGCTTGAGTCGTCGCCTGGAACGTCCTACGAGATCACGAATCCATATGCCGAGGCCGATTTATTCGACCTGCACTACGTTCAATCGGCTGACGTTCTGACAATCGTTCATCCGAACTATGCGCCGCGAGAGCTTCGCCGCAATAGCGCACTCAGTTGGACGCTTTCGACGATCTCCTTCGCGTCGTCCATCGCTGCTCCCAGCGCGCCGACGGTGACGCAGGCCGGCGCGACTGCTGTCAAATACACCTACTATTACGTCGTCACCGCAGTCGATGCGGATGGTGTCAGCGAGTCAGCTGCATCTTCATCGGGCAATGTGGGTAGCAACCTGTTCGAGACTGGCTGCACGGTAACGATCACATGGACCGCTGTCACCGGGGCAACGCGGTACAACGTCTATAAGCAACAGGGCGGACTGTATGGCTACATCGGGCAGACAACTGGCCTATCTATTGTCGATGACAACATCGCCCCTGACCTTGGTAAGACCCCGCCGACTTATGAGTCCGTGTTCGGATCGACTGGCGAGTATCCAGGCGCCGTGTCCTACTTCGAACAACGCCGCGCCTTTGCCGGGACAATCAACAAGCCGCAAAATATCTGGATGACCAAGAGCGGCACCGAGTCTAATATGTCCTACTCGCTGCCGATCAAGGACGACGACCGCATCGCCTTCCGCGTAGCTGCCCGGGAAGCCAACACGATCCGCCACATTGTCCCGCTGACGCAGTTGCTTCTGCTTACCGGCGCCGCTGAGTGGCGGGTAACATCGGTCAATTCAGACGCTATCACGCCCAGTACGATCAGCGTGCGCCCGCAGTCCTATGTTGGCGCCTCGAACGTGCAGCCGGCCATCATCAACAACACCCTGCTTTATGGCGCAGCGCGTGGTGGTCACGTTCGTGAGCTTGCTTACAACTGGCAGGCCAATGGCTTCATCACTGGCGATCTGTCACTGCGCGCCCCGCACCTGTTCGACACATACGACATCGTGGACATGACGTACACCAAGGCGCCGTACCCGGTTGTCTGGTTTGTCAGCACCAGCGGCAAGCTGCTGGGCCTGACCTACGTGCCAGAGCAACAGATTGGCGCGTGGCACCAGCACGACACCGATGGCACGTTCGAGTCCTGCACCGTCGTGGCAGAGGGCAGCGAGGATCGGCTTTACGTGGTGGTGCGTAGAACCATTGGTGGCGTCAGCAAGCGCTACGTAGAACGGCTTGCCTCGCGCCAGTTCGTCGATCAGGCCGATGCTTTCTTCGTCGATTGCGGATTGACCTATGACAGCACGCCGGCCACCACGATCAGCGGACTGTCGCATCTTGAAGGCAAGACGGTCAGCATCCTGGCAGACGGTTCGGTGCATCCGCAACGTGTCGTCACTAGCGGATCGATCACGCTCGACAACGCGGCCAGCACTGTCCAGATCGGACTGCCAATCGAGGCAGACCTGCAAACCTTGCCGATGGCTTTCCAGATCGACAACGGGTTCGGGCAAGGCCGCACGAAGAACGTCAATGCAGCATGGCTGCGTGTCTATCGGTCATCTGGCATCTTCGTCGGCCCATCATTGACGCAACTTACCGAGGCCAAGCAGCGCACCACGGAAAGCTACGGCTCGCCGCCTGCGCTCAAGAGCGACGAGATTCAAGTCGTCATTCCGCCGAATTGGGGAAACGACGGACAGATATTCGTCCGTCAGTCCGATCCGCTACCGCTGACCATCGCCAGCTTGACGCTGGAAGTCGAGGTAGGCGGCTAGTAGGGTGCGCGTATCCGGAAGGTGCGGGGCTATTTTCTCTGCATTCTTCCGGGGTCCGCAATGGCAACCACAACACCATCGCTAGGGTATGGCGGTCTATTTCTGAACATCGGCGGCGCGCTTTCTGGTGCAATCGGCAGCTTCTACTCGGCCAAAGTTTCAAAGATCAACCTCGAAGGCCAGGCATTCCTGGCTGATACCAATGCGCGCATTGCAGAGCTTGGCGCGCAGTCCGTTCTCAATCAAGGCCAGCAGGAAATCAGCAGAGTCACGATGCAAGCCGGCAAGGTCAAGAGTGCGCAACGTGTCGCGCTGGCCGCCAACGGGGTTGATCTCGGCGTTGGCAATGCAGCAGAACTGCAAGCATCCACCGACATCATGAAGGAAACCGACCGCAACACCATCGAGGCCAATGCCGTGCGCTCGGCGTGGGGCTATCGCATGCAGGCTGTAAATTCGCAGAACGACGCGATTATAAAGCGATCTGCCGCTGACTCTCTGAGTGCTTTCGGGGCTGCCGGCAGTTCCTTGCTGGGCAGTGCCGGCAGCGTGGCGTCCTCCTGGTATCAACTGAACAAGGCGGGTGCACTGACCAACACGCCGAGCAACGGATAACCCCATGCCGAGAGTCCCGACGTACGATAGTTTTCAAGCCAGTCCTAACGCCCTGCCGCAGTCTCGCCTGACCGTTCCAGAGATTCCGGACATTGCCGGCCAGCAGACGCAGCAGATGGCGCGCGGAATGAACGCAGCCGGCGACGCGATGACGCGCATATCGCTTGATGTGGCGCAACAGGCAAATCAGTTGCGCGTCGATGATGCGCTCAACCAAGCCAAAGAGCAGGCGCTGCGCCTGACCTACGACAAGCAGGTGGGATTTACTAATATCAAAGGGCAGGCCGCACTTGAGCGGCCTGATGGAAAGCCCCTTGCCGAAGAGTATGGCGACACGCTCAAGAAGAGCGTGGACAAGATATCAGGAACGCTAGGAAACGACGCCCAGCGGCAGGCATTCTCGCTGCACGCGAACAACCTGCTGACCTCATTCCGCAGCCAGGCAATCCAGCACGAAGCCAGCGAATTCAAGACCTACTCGCTGTCGGTATCCGAAGGGGTGCAGAGTACTGCACTGCGCGAGATCGGATTGAACTGGCGCGACCCGGAAGCGGTAGGCGCAGCCGTCGATCGCATCAAGGCCGAGACATATCGGCAGGGCCAACTACTCGGCAAGTCCGCCGAGTGGCAAGAAGCGCAGGCGCGCAAGCTGACGAGCAATGGCCACAAGACTGCCTTGCTATCCGCGCTCGAACAGAACGACCCGGCCTATGCCGAGGGCTACCTGAAAAAGTTCAGTGGCCAGATGGACGCCGACGACATCCTTTCCGTGCGTGGCCACATTACCAAGGAAATGGACGCCCGCGTCGGCACTGCCGCAGCGAGTGAAGTGATCCGCCAACTGGCGCCGCGCATCCAGACCAGCGACGCCGAGCGCGCCTTCAATATCGCCGTCGGCACTGAGTCGGGCGGCAAGCAGTTCGCCAAGGACGGCACGCCGCTGACCTCGCCCAAGGGCGCCATTGGCATCGCCCAGGTTATGCCGGCGACCGCTCCCGAGGCTGCCAAGCTGGCTGGCCTTGAGTGGGACGAGAATCGTTACAGGACCGACCCGGCCTACAATAAGGCCATTGGCCTCGCCTATTTCCAGAAGCAACTGCAGACCAATGGCGGCGACCTTGCCAAGTCGTATGCCGCCTACAACGCCGGCCCTGGCGCACTGCAGGAAGCCATCAAGAAGGCAGGCCGTTCGGTGTCGCTGAACAAGAACGACCCGACTGTTCCGGTCAAGCAGTGGCTCGATTTCCTGCCTTTGGAAACGCGCAACTACGTCGCCAAAAACATGAAGGAATACGACGCCGGTCAGGGTCAGGCAGCGCGCCCGACCTTTGCCGAGATAGATGAAAAGCTGCGTGCTGATCCTCGCCTGGCGAATAGCCCGAGCCGTTACAAGACGGCGCGCGTCGAGGCAGAGCGCATGTTCGAGGAACAGACCAAGGCCATCAAGCAACGCGAGGATGAAAGCGTCGCGGCGGCCATGCGTGCCGTGGTCGAGAATGGTGGGCGGTATTCCGATCTGCCGGCCAGTGTGCGCGCGGCTATTCCGCCCAAGGAAATCGACAACGTGATCGGCTTCGCGCAGAAGATCGCCAAGGGCGACGACACGACAAGCCCCTGGCTTTACAACAAGCTGACGAGCAACCCCGGCCAGCTTGCCAGCATGAGCGACGACGCCTTCTACGCGCTGCGCCGTGAATTGTCCGAGTCCGACTTCAAGCATTTCAGCCAGGAGCGCGCCAAGGCGTCGGGCAAGTCCGTCACCGGAGCGGCCGGTGATCTGAATACCGGCGCCATCAAGCAGACGCTCGACGAACGCCTGCGCATGCTGCAGATTGATCCTTCGCCAAAGGATGATGGCGGCAGCGATGCGGCGCGCATCGGCGGCATCCGTCGATTCGTTGACCAATATTTTTACTCAGCGCAGCGCGAGTCCGGAAAGAAGTTTTCCGACGCCGAGGTGGCCACGCATATCGATGCGCTGTTCGCCAAAAACGCAGAGTTCCGAGGATGGCTCTCGAACAAGTCCGGCCCGATGCTCGGCATGAAGGTCGGCGACCTGGCTGGCGACGTCAAGGACAACCTCAAGGCAGCATTCAAGCGGCAGGGCATTGATAACCCGACTGACGCCCAACTGATGAACGCCTATTGGAACGTGAAAGTGTCACGCAAATGAGCAACGAATTCGACGCAGCAGTCACAAGCGCCTTACAACCCGACCCCGCACAAACCGCCAGGGTGGGATTTTCTGCTGCGTCGGATACCAACCCAGACGCCTACGCCGAGGCCAAGCGCGTCGCCCGGCGAACTGGCGTTCCGGTGGATACCGTGTTTTCCATGCCGAACGAGATCAAGCGGCAGGATGCCATCGGCAGCATCGATTTCGACACGCTGGCAAAGACCTCGCCGAGCACGGCCGCGCTTCTGTCTGATGTTGAAAAGGCAAAAGTCGCCCACGATGATGTCGATGGCTTGAGCAAGATCGAATCCGCGCTCTATAGTCTCGGAAGCGGAATTGCTGGAACAGGCAAGTCAATCGTTTCTGCTGTTCCGAAGTTCAACGAGGGCGCATGGGGTGTTGCCCGGGCTGGCGCGGATCTGCTTCCGGACTTCCTTGGAGCTCCGCTCTCCAACAAGTTCGCCGAATACGGCAAAGGCCAGCGCGACATGGCGGCCGGGCTGATGCCGAAATCGAACGGAATGCTAGAATCGTCATGGTATTCAGGCATGCAGTCGCTTGGCCTAAATCTTCTGCAGCTACCGCTTGCCTTTGGATCTGGCGGCACGTCGCCATTGCTTGTATCGATGGGCCTCAACACTGGCGGCCAGGCGTATGGCGAAGCGCGCGACAAGGGCGTCAGCGTTCCGAAGTCTTTGGCCTTCGGCGCATCGCAAGGCGTGATCGAAGCCGGCACCGAAATGATCGGCATGCCGGCCTTGTTCTCCATGCTCAAGCCCGGCCAGTTCGGCACAAAGGCCATCGAGTATTTACTGAAAGAGCAGGGCGGCGAGCAGATCGCTACGCACTTGCAGGATCTCAACGAATGGGCCGTGCTCAATCCAGACAAGCCATTCACCGACTACCTAAAGGAACGGCCCGATGCGGCCGCCCAGACTGCACTGGCTACGGCCTTCGGCGGCGGGGGCCAGGTTGCCATCATGAAGGGCGTCAGCCTTTACATGAACCGAGGCCAGGAGGCGCAGCAAGCAACGCAGATGGGTGACTTGCTTGGCCAGTTGAACAAGATGGCCGAGGCGTCGAAGCTGGTGCAGCGCGATTATGAAACCGCGCAAGGCTTCTTCCAGTCGATACTCGAAGAAGGCCGCGATGCTGTCTATGTCTCTCCTGAGGCGCTGGCGCAGTCCGGCCTTGCCGAGCAGATGGCGCAAGCTATTCCGGCAGTTGCCGAGCAGTTGCAGACTGCTGCCGAGAGTGGACACGACATCCGCATCCCTATTGCCGATCTCATGAGCACGATGGCCGGGCCAGAACTTGAGCAATCGCTATTGCCGCACGTTGCGATGGAACCGGGCGGCTTCACCCAGGCAACGGCGCAGGAGTACCTGCAGAGCGGGGCGGCAAAGGATTTGCAAGCCGAGGTCGAGCGGGTGCTTGGAGAGCAGAGCGACGACCATACATTCAAGGCGTCGGCGCAGGCCGTCAAGACCACGATCAAGGATCAACTGACGACTGCCGGGCGATTCACGGAGTCGGTCAATGATGCGTATTCGTCTATGGTCGGCAACTTCTACGCGGTTCAGGCTGCGCGCATGGGCACGACGCCAGAGGAGATGTTCAAGCGGTATCCTCTGCGGATTGGTGCGGAGTCTATTGCTGGGCAGCAGTTTGATCAAGCGGCTCTACAGGATGGATCGGTCGCGCTTAACTCCATTGCGGACAAAGGGGATAGCAAGGCCATTGTCGCGCAGTCGTTTGTAGACGGAACTGCCGCGAGAAACCCCGAGCAACTTGGCAATATCCTTGTAGGTGTAACCAGCCTCTCGCAGTCTAACCGCATCGGCAGTGTCCCATCTCTCGCGCCCATGCTCACGCATATGCGCGGCGCTATTCTCAATGACGCGAAGGTTCTCGATGCGATTGTCAGATCGGTTCCCGTTGATATGGTGAACAACCTCTTCGGGTCCGAGGCTGCGGCCAAGGTGGCGCTCCATGACGAGGCGATGAACGAGAACAGTCCGGCATTCAATGCTGACTTGGTGGTATCCGGTGCTCTTGGAGATGCAGCCGACTCGGTTAGCTTTCTTGTCCGCGAGGTAGCAGTCGAGGCTGCAAAAGTTGCGCGAGGCGCGTTTTATCCTGGACTGGAATCTAAGGAAGGTAGCGCCGCATTTGGCGCAAATAATAGGAACAGTTTTAGCCAAGGTGTTTCTCCTAGAGCGACATTTAACCCGTCTACTTTAACAGTAACTTTGTTGAATGGTGCTGATTTATCAAGTTTTTTGCACGAATCCGGCCATTTCTTCCTCGAAGTGCAGGCCGATCTCGCCGGCCAGTTGATGCAGGACGCGGCCATTCATGGCGCCGATACGCTAAAGCCGGGCGAACAGCAAGTCGTCAAGGACATGCAGGCGACGCTCGACTGGTTCGGCATCAAGGATTTGTCAGAGTGGAACGCGCTCGACTTCGAGGAAAAGCGCAGCTATCACGAAAAGTTCGCCCGAGGCTTCGAGTCATATCTGTTCGAGGGTAATTCGCCAAGCATCGAAATGCAGGGCTTGTTCCAGCGATTCCGCGCCTGGATGATGAACGTCTATCGTGACCTGAAAGCACTGAACGTCGAACTGACTGACGAGGTGCGCGGTGTGTTCGACCGGATGCTGGCGACGACTGAGCAGATCACAATGGCCGAGCAAGGCCGGTCGATGATGCCACTCTTCACCTCGCCCGAGCAGATCGGCATGACGCCGGCAGAGTTCGCCGACTATCAGGCACTCGGCACTGACGCGACCAATGAGGCCATCGAGGACTTGCAGGCGCGTGGCCTGCGCGACATGCAATGGCTGCACAACGCCCGCGGCCGGGTTATCAAGCAACTACAAAAGGAGTCCGCAGCGAAGCGCGCCGAGGTCAAGATGGGCGTGCGCGCCGAGGTCATGAGCCAGCCGATATATCGGGCGTGGCAATTCCTGACCGGCAAGATGACGGCCGACGACCAGATCGATCCGGTCACGCCGCCGAAGTCCGACCCGAACGTCCTCGACGAAACCATCGACTCGCTGTTCGCTGCCATCGCCAAGCTGGGCGGGATCAACAAAGACGATGTGGTCAAGACGTGGGGCGTCGATCCTGCCGACAAGCCGACCAGCGGACTATTCGGCAAACCGCTCTGGCGTGTCGAGGGTGGATTGTCGATCGACGGCATGGCCGAGGCACTGAGCCAATACGGGTATCTGGAAAAAGACGAAAACGGCAAGTTGGACATCCGCGAACTTGAGGAAAAGTTCAAGGCAGAACTTGGCGGCGACTCGCAGTTCTCTACGGCCTACGACTACGCAGGCAATCAGCCGATTCGACCGGGCGACCAAGTTGCCAACCCGATGGGGCTGGCAGCCGGTCGTCTGGATCGTTCGAGCCTGACCGAGATCGGCCTGCCGGTCGAGATCATCGAGCATCTGGACAAGCTGCGCATGGTGCGCAAAGACGGCATCCATCCCGACATCGTGGCCGAAATGTTCGGCTTTACGTCCGGCGACGAACTGGTGCGCCGACTGGCTGCATCCGAGGCGCCGAAGGCAGAGATCGAGGCGCTTACGGATCAGCGCATGCTGGAACAGTTCGGCGACCTGTCGAGCGAGGAAGCCATCAAGAAGGCAGCAGACAAGGCCATCCACAACGACGTTCGCGCCCGCATGGTTGCCACCGAACTGGCTATGCTGGAAAAGGCTACTGGCAAGCGCACGACGCTGGCCATTGCGGCCAAGGAATACGCCGCCGCGATGATCGCCCGCCTCAAGGTGCGCGACATCAAGCCGGGGCAGTACGCGGCTGGCGAAGTGCGGGCGGCCAAGGCGACAGAGAAGGCCAGCAAGGCCGGCGACCTAGCCACGGCAGCGGCAGAGAAGCGAAACCAGCTGATCAACACCTACGCCACGCGCGCCGCCTACGACGCCCAGGATGAAGTCGAGAAGGGCTTGCGTTACCTCAAGACGTTTGACAGCGCCGGAAAGCGCAAGGGGCTGGATGCGGACTACACCGACCAGATCGACGCCTTGCTCGAACGGTTCGATCTGCGCAAGGGGCAGAGCGGCAAGGCCATCGACAAGCGCAAGGCACTGGCCGAGTGGATGACCGCGCAGCAGGATGCCGGCCTTGAGCCGGATATTCCGCAGCAGTTGGTCAATGAGGCTTTCCGCAAGTCCTACAAGGACATGACCGTCGAGGAACTGCGCGGCCTGATCGATACCATCAAGCAGATCGAACACCTTGGCCGGCTCAAGCACAAGCTACTGACGGCCCGCGACCAGCGTGCGTATGAGGCTATCCGCGACGAGATCGCGGCCAGCATCGTCGAGCATGCCGGGGATCGCAAGGCAGAAACCCGCACGCCTGACACGGTGCTCGGCAAGTCGCTGCAGAAGATGCGCAACTTCTGGGCGGCGCATATCAAGTCGGCCATGTGGGCGCGGATCATGGACGGCGGCAAGGACGGCGGCCCGATGTGGGAATACTTCGTCCGCGCAGCCAATGAGCGCGGCGACATGGAAACGACCATGCGGGCAGAAGCCACGGCCAAGCTGTCGGAAATCCTCGACCCAGTGTTCAAGCTCGGCAAGATGCAGGCCAAAGTATTTTTCCCGCTGATCAATCGCAGCCTGACCCGAGAGGCACGCATTGCCATCGCGCTCAATGTCGGCAACGCCAGCAACCTGCAGCGCTTGCAGGGCGGCGAGGTATGGACCGACGCGCAGCTTGCACCAATCCTTCGGACGCTTACCGCCGCTGAGTGGCATGCCGTGCAACAGGTATGGGATCACTTTGAGTCGTATCGCCCGCAGATCGCGGCCAAGGAGCGGCGCGTCTATGGAAAAGAGCCGGAATGGATCGCGCCGACGCCTTTCACCGTGCAGACAGAAGACGGCCAGGCAGTTCAGATGCGCGGCGGATATTACCCGGTCAAGTACGATCCGGCTGCTAGCCAGCGCGCCGAGGAACACGCCGACGCGGAAGGTGCAAAGCGCCAACTGCAGGGCGCCTACACTTCGGCCACCACGCGGCGCAGCTTCACCAAGACGCGGGCCGAGGAAGTCAATGGCCGCCCCCTGCTGTACTCGCTGGCCGGCGTGTATTCCGGCGTCAATGACGTGATTCATGATCTGTCGTGGCATGAGTGGCTGATCGATACCAACCGTTTGCTGCGCTCGCAGACCATCGACAGCGCCATCCGCAACCACTACGGCCCCGAGGTAAAGCAACAGTTCAAGAAATGGTCTGTCGATATTGCCGAAGGTGACAAGGCATCGACTGACGCTGGCGATATTGCGGTGAATTACCTTCGCCAGTCGGTCAGCGTCGCTGGTCTCGGGTTCAATGTCATGAGCGCAGCCATGCAACCGCTCGGCATTACCCAATCCATCGTTCGCGTCGGCGCTAAGTGGGTAGGCCGAGGCGTGGCAAAGTACATCGCGCACCCGATTGCGCTGACTCGAGAAGTAAATTCGATGTCGTCATTCATGGAGAACCGGGCTCGCACTCGCTTCCGCGAACTCAACGAACTGCGCAACCAAGTAGAAGGGCAGACGGCCGTCAAGGAGTTCGTCGGGCACTACGCCTATTTTCTGATGATGCGCTTCCAGCAGGCCGTCGATGTGCCGACGTGGTGGGGCGCCTATGAGAAAGCCGTATCCGAAGGAAATGACGACGAGCGCGCTGTATCGCTAGCCGATCAGGCCGTAATCGACGCCCAGGGCGGCGGCATGCTCAAGGATCAGGCCGGCATAGAGCGCACCGGAGCAAGCGGAAAACTATTCACCGTGTTCTATTCCTTCATGAACACGGCCATGAATCTGGGCGTGGCCCAGACCATGACGGAAAAGAGCAAGGCCAAACTGGTAGCCGACTACGCTCTGCTGTACCTGATCCCGCCGATGCTCGGCATGGCCTTGAAGGCGGCCATCACGCCGGGAGACTCGGGCGATGACGATCCCGAGAAGATCGCCAAGAAACTGCTTGCTGCCCAGATCGACTACATGATGGGAATGATGGTTTACGTGCGTGAGTTTTCCGACGTGGCAAAGACACTGACCGGCGCAAACGATATGGGCCGAGATTATCAAGGGCCTGCCGGGCTGCGCCTGGTGGTCGATTCCGGAAAGTTCGCCAAGCAGGTCTATCAAGGTGAGTTCGACGACGCATTCAGAAAGGCATCGGTCAATCTGATCGGCGACTTGTTCGGCCTGCCGAGCGCCCAGATAAACCGGACTGTCACTGGAACCAAGGCGCTGATAGAAGGAGAAACGAATAACCCGGCAGCCATCGCTTTCGGGTTCCAGAAGCCGCGTTAAAGGGTGCGCGTATCCGAACTTCTGACGGATAGCCTTGCGGCAATCATTCAGGAGTTCGGCGCATGTCGATAGCAAGCGAAACGCGCAAGGCCGGTCCCTATACCGGAAACGGCATAACGACGGCCCTGCCGTTCTCGTTCAAGGTTTTCAGTGAGGCTGACGTGCTGGTCGTTCGCGCAGACCTTTCCGGTGTTGAAACGACGCTGACACTGACGACGCACTACACCGTCAGCCTGAACGCGGATCAAGATAGCAACCCGGGCGGAACCGTAAATCTGGTTACTGCAGCAGAATCTGGGCATCTGACGACGATCACCTCGCAAGTTGCTAACCTGCAGCCTGTCGTGCTTACCAACGCAGGCGGGTTCTATCCATCGGTTATAAATTCCGCGCTTGATCGCCTGACGATTCTCACGCAACAACTTGCCGAGAAAGTTGGCCGGGCGGTCAAGGTTAATATTTCTTCCAGCGCGTCACCTGATGATCTGATTGGCGACCTTCAAAGCGCGGCGGCTGACGCCGAGAGCGCAGCAGTTGCTGCCAGCGCATCGGCGGAACTGGCAGCAACTAGCGCCGGATCGATCCCGAGCATGACGGGCGGCGCTGATACTGTGTTGGTAATCAACCCGACAAACGACGGGTGGATGTACAAGACGGCAGCACAGATGCGCATGTTTCTTGATCTTGTCGTTGGGACAAATGTCCTGGCTCCGAACGGTGACGGTTCTTCTCTTACCGGAATATCAACAGTTCAGGCAGGGGCGATTGTTGTGTTTGCCAGAAATACAGCCCCCACAGGGTACATGAAGGCTAACGGAGCCGCTGTATCGAGATCAACATACTCCAATCTTTTCACGGCAATCGGAACAACATTTGGCGTTGGAGACGGCTCCACTACGTTCAATATTCCGGACTTGCGCGGTGAGTTTATTCGTGGGTGGGACGATTCTCGCGGGATAGACTCTGGCCGGGCGTTTGGATCTGCTCAGGCAGATGAGCTAAAAAGTCACGTTCACTCGGTAAGCGCTCTATTGGGTACATCAGGAGGCGCTCCCCAGTCTTCTGGTAGTTCAAGTCTTAACCCATATAACACTAACGCGACGGGTGGGGCCGAGACACGTCCGCGCAATATCGCGCTGCTCGCCTGTATTAAGTATTAAGGATGACTGGAATGAAAATTTTCAACTACCACCCAACATCCGGATTGCTCCTTGGAGAATCTATTGCCGACGAATCTCCGCTCGAGCCTGGCGTCTTTCTCATCCCCGCTTTTTCGACACCCATTAAGCCGCCCCCGGCTACCGCAGGAAAAATGCAGCTGTTCGTAAACGGGTCGTGGTCGAAAGTCGACATTCCGCCTCCCGTAGTGCTTCCGCCTCCCGTAGTGCTTCCGCAACCGGTCGCCAGAATCACGGCGCTGCAAGGGCTGTTGGCTATCGACCGATCAGGATTGGCGACAGCATATGACGCATGGGCCAATGACCCGGCACGCACCTTTGCTGAGCGCGCCTTTATCAACAAGGCCCAAGAGTGGCGCCGCGATGACGCTACCCTGGCCGGCGCAGCTGGCGCTCTCGGGCTGACCGATGCCCAAGTCGACGCCATGTTCGAACTGGCCGAAACGCTGTGATGCAATACGCGCTCCGCTTCCTGCCGTGGATGCTGGTCATACTGGTCCGCTATCCGCTGGCATTCGTCGCTGTCGCATTCAGCCACAAGAATGACGTCACATTCCCGTTCAAGTGGATCGGGACAATTGACAACGACTTGACCGGCGATGATGGGTGGAAGGCTGAGCATCTATGGGGCAGCAGCCCGATCAGCTACATCAACAAAGTGCGCTGGCTATGGCGCAACGGTGGGAACCGATTTAATTATTTCGTGATTGGCGTGCCAGCCGATCCGCGCCCGGCTTGGGCTTTATGGTCATCCAGACAGGTCCCGCTATTCTCCGGAAGATTCCTCGATCTGCGCTTCGGATGGACTGATTATCAGTTACATGGGCGCTGCAAGTACGTTTTCACCATTCGCATAAAGACCAAGCCATGAAGCTATCTAAATATTTCACGCTTGAAGAACTAACCTTTTCGCAGACTGCCGCTCGGCTCGGTATCGACAACACACCAAGCATGGAGACGGCGAATCAACTCGGCTTCACCGCCTACCACATGGACAAGGTTCGAGAGTTGCTCGGCCATCCGGTGATTGTTTCCTCTGGCTATCGTTCGCCTGAATTGAACGCCGCGGTTCGCGGTTCTGCTACTAGCTCACATGTTCGCGGAGAGGCAGTCGATTTCACCTGCCCAGGTTACGGCTCAGTGCGCGAAGTGTTCGATGCTATCCGCGAATCAGAGATTTGCTTCGATCAGCTTATCGTCGAATACGGGACATGGTGCCATATAGGATTTGATGCACGGATGCGCGGTCAGTGCCTTGCTTACAACGGGAACGGCTACAAGGAGATTGCGTGATGGGATTAGACATTACAGGGATTGGCGCGGTTGCTGATCTGGCGACGACGGTCATCGGGAAGATATGGCCTGACAAGTCAGAGCAGGAACGGGCGCAACTAGCGATGGCTACGTCTGTCGTCATGGGCCAGCTAGAGATCAACAAGGCAGAAGCATCAAATCCTTCCCGGTTCGTATCGGGATGGCGACCATTCATCGGATGGGTCTGCGGCGCTGGCTGCGCGTGGAATTGGGTCGGCCTGCCCGTTGTTAAGGCCGGATGCGTTATCGCAGGTTACAGCGTCGCGCTGACAGCCGCAGACGTATCGGAGATGATGCCGCTGCTCGTCGCCATGCTTGGCCTTGGCGGGTATAGAACTTATGAGAAAGTAACCGGAGCGACAAAGTGAGCTTCAACGCCAAATCCGAAATCATGAGCGCAATCGCCAAGACCGATGACAGCAATCTAAAGATGTTGCTCCTGCTCATGCTCGGCGTGATTGAGGAAATCGGCGGCAAGATTGACGCGATATGGGCCGATGAAAAGAGCCTGCGCGATACCGTCTTGAACGGACATGCTCCGATGCACCATGATCATCATGAATGGATCACGAAGAAGATGAAAGAGGAACAGGAAGCCGCAGAGGATGCGCGCAAGGTCAAAGTCAGTGTGCTTGAAAAGGTGCTCGGCTATATGACGGTGTTGGCTGTTGGCGGCATTCTCGCTTGGCTAGGCTTGCAGAAGTGACAGACAACCATCGTCTGCCATCATTCCCGCCAGCCATGAACATGGAGCAATTACGCGACTTCGCCGAACGTCATTGCAAAGCAGGGCGAGGCGGTTACTTTCCCGAAGTCAGATCGCATTACCTCGTTGCGCCTGCGGTCGGTGAAGACTATGACGACAAGTTGCGCGTTGTATTCGTGAATGGGTACTACTGATGGAAGCCAAGATAATCAGCTTTGCAGAATGGAAGGCCGCTCACCCGCCGATCATGGTCGCTATTCGTTCGTGCCAGCAGGCGCAAATTCGCTGCTGGATGAACTGGTCTAAGTTTTGGTTTCCATGGATGTGATTGTCGTTGGCGGCCCAAAACATCAGGGCGCGGTCCATTTGTTCTTGCTCGGTAACAGGTATTTCCTCCATTCGCCGCACACTAACTGGCTGGCGATAACATGTGAATCGCACTTTCCATTGTCGGAAACTATTAACTTAGCACAAGCCTCCGCGACTCGCTGATCCCGTGCGGCTAGGATTTCGGGGGATGGCTGAATGGTCAGTACATCCTCTGCATCTGCACTGTTTCGTTCGCACTGGCTACGCGATGCCCAGTAATTGGGCTTCTCTGGCGTCTGCTTGGCAATCTCGGATAACAGAGCATCCTTCACCCGGATAGCCTCGGCTAGTTCTTCGATCTGCTTGCGAAGCTGGTCGCGCTCAGATTCAAGTCTGCCAACTAGGCTATTTCGGTAAGCCATACCGCCTTTGATGTCTTCGATCTCCTTCGCCTGCTCTGCAATTTTCTCATGAGCTTCTTGGTACTGTCCAAAGTCCGTTATGCACTGAAGTCGTAAATCAGTAAGCTCCTTCGCCTGCTCTGCGATGGTTGCTTCTAGGTCTGCTCGGGCTAGGGTGGCAAAACCTTCCAACCAACTTGGTGACCGCTCTATAACAACAGAATGGAATTTGCTAATCGCTCTTGCCCACTGCACTACCTGCTCTCTGGTTGGTGTGGTGTAAAACTCGGCCATGGGGTAAGTAGACACCTTTATTGGTGGCCATTAAGCGTTAGCCACCACCAGCATCGGCCAGTGGCGGCGCATAAAGTTAAACCGTGTGCGTGCCTTCAACACCGCGCCGCATCCGCTCGATGGTTCGTTGTTGCAGCCAGTGTTGCGCCTCTTCCAAGTGCGTCAGCGCGCAGGCGTTCGCCTTGCAGGCATACGGCCCAGCCTGAAAACCACGCAGCCGGTCGCACAGCACCGCGAGCAGCGCCTCGTGCGTGATGCCGTTCACACCATTTCCGTCCGCGTTGATCGGACCATTCTGGAAGCGCAGGTGCGTCGGCACCGCCTCGCCGCCTTCAATGTCGTAGGCGTGGTTCGCGCCGCCATGGCCTGGTTCGTCCAGCACGGTAATCTTAAGTGTGTCGTTGCCGGGGTTGATCTTGTGTTCGTTCAGTTCGCGCATCGTTGTTTCCTTTTCAGTGTTTCCGCTCTTCCACGGGTGGCGGCTAACCCGTCAATCCACAGGACGCCCCGCGATAAAGCTGCGGTGCACCTGTGATTTCATGCGTTATCCGTCAGGCCGTCTGTGTCTCGAAATTCTCCGCAAAAGTGCTCGCGGCGCGTCATGATGTGCCCGGCTCCTATCGCAAGGCTTGAGCCAGTCACGCCGATCATTGCTAGCCGTTCAACGCCAGATACGGGCGCAGTCCTGATGCACTCGCCGACAACGGTATTGCTCCACCGCCACCAGTCGCACCCCGCGCAGCATGGCCCGTGCTGTTTGTAAAACGCATCGACAATGGCCTGTTTCCGCGCCGTCACGGCTAACACAGCGGTCAACGCGGACCTTCGCAAGCTGCGCTTGCTCGGCCCGTTACCTCAGCGTTGTGCGTCAAAATCCGCCACGGCTCGAGCGCAATGAAAAACCCGTGGCAGGTAATCTTGGTCAGCCCGCTGTCGTCAGGGTGCGGGTCAAAGACAAGCGCGCCGTCCTTGGCAACGCAGGCGTGCGTAACGTCTTTGCTGCGACCGGTATTCCCCGAAACCTCGTGCCACAAGCCCTCGATTCCGTAGGCATCAATGTGGCAATCAAAGTCCTCCACCATGCAGTACGCTAGGCCAAGCGGGCGCAACCATGCGTTCAGGTCTTTCACCCATGTTTCGGGCGTGATGAACAAAGGCACTTCGTCAATTGGCAAGTGCAACAACGAGGCCAGAACCGCCGAAAGGCAGTTCCCGTGTAGGCCGTTGTCTGGGTCATGCAGTATTGTTTGTTTCGTCGGGGTCATTCTTCCTCCGTGGTTCCGTTTGACGCACAACCCATCGCTCCAGGCGACACGCCGCAAGCGGCGTCCGCCTGAGCTAGTGCGTTGGGCGTCAGCAGTAGATTGCGGAGTCGTTCGTTATCGGCCTCCATGTGATCAAAGAGCCTGTCTCGTGCGCTTAGGCCCTCAATCAGTTTTGAGCGCGTACATTCTAATTCTTCAATTCGCTGACTGGCCTCATGGAGCAGCAGTCTTCCAAAACCAAAAGGGTCTACTGCATGCGCAAAGTCACCTCCGGTGCAGCTCTCTGGGCGCTGTCGAACAGCCTCAATCAATTCATCAATCAGTTTGTAGTCTTCCATCGTCTTCTCCAAAAACCGCCCAACTCAACGGTCAACAAGACCGCCGCATGCGCTGTTCGTCAAATAGCCACCGGTCGCGGCGGCTTGTTACCTAAGCGTTAGAAGGCAAACTATTAACTGCGTCCATTTTCAACGTCACCAAAGCGATATGCCTGAGTTCGTCTTCGTTATCAGGGCAGAAGACGCGAGCCTCAATTCCGCATCGCATCATTCGCTCGGTAAGCTTAGAGTCATTGCAAGTAAATACCTTTCCTGCATTCTTGATCTTTGCGTCAAAGGCGCGTTCCTGCTCAAGCAATTTTTCTTTGTTTTTCATTTTCGGCCTATTTTTCCAGTTGACCGTAGCAAAGCCTTCTAACACTCCGCTCCAGGCGAAACGCCGCAAGCAGCGTCCGCCTGAGCTAGTGCGTTAGAAGTCACAGGGTTTCTTCGTGCGTCAGTTGCGTACTGACAACCTTGGCGTTGTGCCCGTAGTACCCGTTATGTTCGTTGTAGGCCACGAACTGCAACGTTCCATTGCTGGTTTCGAGGTTCACGAACATCACGCCGCCTTCAAACAACTTGTCGTTCGGGTTAAGTTCGTTGGCTTTCATCTGCGCTTCGTTCAGGGCCGTGTCGGTCAAGACCACTTCGCGCAAGTCAGAGCCAATAAATTGCTGTGGGTCATCGTTGCAAAAGAAATACCCCCAGTTCTCGCAGCAACTCTGACTGTTATCAATAAAGAGTTTTATGCTCTGTTTGTCGGTAACAACCTCAAAACCAGAAACGCCCGAATATCCGTCTTTTCCTTCGTAATCATTTACTGCAATAATCTTTTCCATTTTTCACCTCTTTTCGTTGTTGACCGTAGCATTTCCAACCGGCCTTCTAACTCCACGGTGCAGCGGACCTTCGCTGCGCTCAGTCCGCTAACCTTTGGCGTTAGCCGTCAATGTTTACGCACCAAGCCGGTCTTGAACTCCTGGCCGTCTGGGTCGGTAACGTAAAACTCCCCGTTCTGGCACCGCACGCTCACATCAACGCCGGTCACTCGCTTAAACAGCGACTTCACCTCTTCCGCTCCGTTGTCGCGTTGTAGTGGTGGCTTCGGGCACGCTCCGCTGTATCCGTGGAACTTGAACATTTCCTCACCCTCCGGCATAGGTTCTCCGCACAATTCGCACTTGCTCATCTTGTTTCCTTTCTGCCGTGGTTACGGCTAACAAATCATTCAACCGGACGTGCTGCGCACGCCGTTTAATTCACGCGTTCGGCGTCATGTCAGTCGCCAAGCCTTGGCCCGTTGTATTCGTGCATCGCTTGCCACGCGGCCAGAGCCTCCATCCCTGTGTCCCACCAGCGGCTTACCGTTGGCAGGTCTTTCGTGTCCAGCAACAGGCATTCCAACTCCATCGCCAGCCGGTGGCCTGCCGCCTCAAGGTCAGCTTCGCGTCCATCCACAGGCGTGGCGCCTTCTCGGCCAACTACCGAAAGCACAGCATGCGTTATGCGCACTTCCTCAACCGTGCCTGTGCCTCTTGCTGACGCGATTGCCAATCCGTGGTGTCCAAAAAAGCAGTGGCTCCCATCAAGGCGCGTCACCTTCCAAACAATCTGTTCCGCCATCTCTATCTCCCGTCGCTTGCCGCCGAACCCATCGCTCCAGGCGACACGCCGCAAGCGGCGTCCGACTGAGCTAGTGCGTTAGAAGTAAGTAGTCGCATGTGTCAGCTCGTGATCCGCCGTCGTCTTCCATCTTTACACCGGCTGTAATGTCGGACCGCATGAAGGCCATCAGGATGACGTGCGTCACCCAGCGCGACAGGATCAGAAAGCAAATCAGCGCCGGCCAGCTTTTTACTTCGAGGCCGAACCCGAAGATAAATCCGCACATCGCTATGGCCATATCGATTGCGTAGAAGAACAATGACCTTCCGGCGACTTTCAACAGGCTCGGCTTCGTCATGAACCGCTGCTCCCAAATCCGCCTTCGCCGCGCACGGTTTCGCTCAGTTCTTCGGTGATCTCGAATCCGACGCGAGGCACTGGCAGGATGCAGGCCTGGGCGATACGGTCGCCTGCCTTCACGGCCATCGGCATGGCCTCTTCATGCTCTTTGTCACAGGTAAGTTTAACCTTCACTTCACCCCGGTAATCCGAGTCAATGAACCCTACGCAGTTGGCCAGGCGGGTATCGAAGTTGAAGCCGTGGCCGCTACGCGACAGGATGAACATGCCGTAGCCTTGTGGAATCTCGAATGCCAGGCCGGTGTCGAACGTGACCGGATAGCCTTCGTGGACCAGTGTCGCCAGCGGGTTGATGGCGTAGAGATCGAAGCAGCCGGAGCCATCGGTGGCATAGGTTGGCGTCTTGGCATCCGGGTGAATCTTCTTGATTTTTATTTGCATAAATTATCCTAATTGATTGTCGTTCGTTAGGCAAGAAATTTGTACTTGCTAGAAAGGAATATCGACGCCCAGATCATCGAACGACGGCTTTGGCTTGCTCTTGTCAGGTTCCGGCTGATACTCGCCATCACGCGCCGGGCGCTGGCCACCATCGGACTTTCCGCCAAGCATGACCATCTGATCCATCTTGATTTCAGTGGTGTAACGCTCCTGGCCTTCTTTGTCGGTCCACTTGCGCGTGCGCAGGCTACCTTCGATATAAACCTGAGCGCCTTTCTTCAGCCATTGGCCACAGATTTCGGCCAGTTTTCCGAAGCAGTTGCATCTGTGCCATTCGGTGAGTTCTTTCTTCTCGCCGGTCGCCTTATCCTTCCAGCTTTCAGACGTAGCGACGGTGAGGTTGGCGATGGGGTCTCCCGCTGCCGTGTAGCGTAGCTCAACATCTTTTCCAAGATGCCCAACGATTATTACTTTATTGACGGATGCCATGTTATTTCCCCTCTGAGAAAGGCAGGAATCCGGGCCGGGTGTGAATAACACCATGCTCGCCGCGGATTGCCTGTTCAATGGAAATGATGTCGGACGTTGCGACGTTGTAACGGTCCTCGGCCTGCAGTCGCTTGTCGTGTTCATCCTTGAAACGCTCGACGGCTTTACGCGCAGCAATGGCCCGCTCGCCGGCCTTGATCAGATCGGCGGCGGCGGCATGGGGCAGCGGATAGGGAGCGGCAATGAACTGGATGTCGAGTCCAGTTCTGAAGCCTTGGCCTGGTGCTGGAATCATTTGCTTGCCGCCTTGATGAAGTCGTCGACCGATACGCCGCGCAGATCGGCGAGCCGCTTCAGTGATTCCTTGGCCGATCCGAAAGCGAGATCAATCAGCGTTTGGGTTGGCTTCGGCACGGCGCGGCCGGATTCGTAGCGGCTGCCACCCGATTGCGTGACGCCAAGCTGCGACCAGAACTGCGATTGATTCATGCGCAGTTCAACACGCTTGGTCTTGTAGTCGGTGATGACCGGCTTGCTTGCTTTCTTGGATGCCATGTTACTTCTTCTCCTTCTTTTCGATGATCTTGGTGAATTCGTGGGTGCCCTTGATGTTCTTTCCAAGGAAGGAGCCAAGCGACTCGGAAGCCTTGAATTTCTCGAACTTCTCGGCGTCGACGCCCGCATAGTGGTAGAGCGTTCCGCCGTGGCTGAAGCGGACGGCCAGTGTGTTGGTCTT
>Ga0208916_10000049_pt1 | contig 48564 bp, 44 predicted proteins | sample DEB19_08_DNA_5_FD_184523 | JGI IMG/M metagenome (GOLD analysis project Ga0208916, IMG submission 184523) | Aqueous microbial communities from the Delaware River and Bay under freshwater to marine salinity gradient to study organic matter... | ecosystem: Environmental > Aquatic > Marine >... | reverse complement strand
GCAAACCACCAACCAATCAGTCTTGGGCCCGTCGTCCACACTGCAAACCACTTGCAATGCTTCCGCTGGGCAGAAGTCTCCGCTTTCAAGAGCGAAGCCCACGATTATGACTGCATAAAAGTACCGCGTCAACTCAACTCCTGCAAAAATCTTCTCTGGACGTGAAAAATATGCAGTCCGCAGCCTGTAAATCGTCGACTTTTTGTCTTTCCAGGGTATTAAAGCCTTTGAATGTCGCTCTTTTGCGACAATGTTTGACTCCGGGGCACTCTGCCGAGTGTTGTGTTTTACGGCCTGCACAGGCTAGTCTTATGTAGGCAGCGTCCTGTAGGTCTTGCAGAGTGCGATGAATGCGCCCAACTGCGGGTCGACGCCAGTTTCAGCTTGTAGAAGGTCTGCTACCTCTGCTGCCAAGGACTCTGCCAGTCTGGCGTCTAAAAACAGTACACGTGAGCGGCGCGCCAGCATGTCTTCTACGGTTCGCGCATATTCATATCGAGCCGCAAAGCGCACCATCGCTTCAGACAAGCCTGTGCACAGCCAACGGTCATGACCTGGCAAGGCTTGTACTTCAGCCGCCTCGCCACCGTAGCTGTGCAGCCCGGCAGCTTCACTCAACTTGCGTTGTGACGCTGCCGCGCCAACCAATAGCAACGCAGCGCTCACCGAGCCGTCGCGCTTGGGCAACAACTCAGCTTCAGCGCAATGCACCATGACATCTTCAGCCATCGCCCGATAAGTGGTCCATTTACCGCCTGTGACCGTGACCAATCCGCTGGGACTGACCAGCACGGTGTGCTCACGCGACAAGCCCCTGGTGCTGTGCCCCTCGTTATCGGGCGGTTTGACCAGTGGCCGCAAACCCACCCAAACACTCAGTACGTCAGCCGCGAGAGGCGCTCGCGTCAGGTAGCGCGCTGATTCACGCAGAATAAAGTCGATTTCTTCCGGAAAGGCCATCGGCTCCCGGGCCAAGTCGTCACGCGGTGTGTCTGTCGTCCCCAATATGACTTTGCCCAACCAAGGCACCGCAAAAAGCACCCGCCCATCACGGGTTTTGGGTACCAACAAAGCATGATCGGTGGGCCAAAACGACCGATCGACCACCAAATGCACGCCTTGACTAGGTGCCACCATCGGCGTGACGGTTTTTCCCGCGGCCGCACCGTCCAGCGCCCGCAACTCGTCAACCCAGACCCCCGCCGCATTGACGATACAGCCCGCCCGCACTCCAAAAGTCTGGCCAGTTTCCTCATCGCGAGCCTGCACGCCAGCCAATTGACCGGCCTCATGGATAAAACCCGTGGCAGGGCAGTAATTGACCAACAGCGCGCCCTGTTGCGCGGCCGTTCGGGCCAGCGCCAACGCCAGACGCGCATCGTCAAACTGGCCATCCCAGTACTTGACACCACCCTTGAGCCCCTGCGGCTGCACCGTTGGCAAGCATTGCAGCGTCTCATGCCGGCTTAAAAACTCGGTCTTGCCCAGCCCCGCAGCACCGGCCAGCAGGTCGTACAGCTTCAGACCCACGCCATAGACAGGCGCTTCCCAGTATTTGTAGGATGGCATGACGAAAGCCAAAGGCTGCGCTAGGTGTGGGGCATTTTTCAGCAGCACCGAGCGCTCATGCAGCGCCTCACGCACCAGCGCCAAGTTGCCCTGCGCCAAATAGCGCACGCCGCCATGAACCAGCTTGGTCGCGCGGGATGAAGTGCCTTTGGCGAAATCGTGAGACTCCAGCAACACCACCGAATATCCGCGCGCCGCCGCTTCCAGCGCCACGCCTAAGCCGGTCGCGCCGCCGCCAATCACCGCGAGGTCGTAACGCTTGGGCTCAGCCAAACGCGCTAGCAGATCGGGCCGGTGTGTGGTCAGTGGGGACGCAATTGGCATAGCGCCCATTCTCTGCGCCACGCCAAACCGACGTCATGCGAAGGTTAAGTAGCCGTCCTTCATGCCGCTGAACGCGACCTTGGCCCACAATGAATCGCATGACTTACCTGCTCGCTCTCGACCAAGGCACTTCCAGTTCCCGCAGCATTGTTTTTGACACCGAAGGGCGCATCGTGGCGATGGCTCAGCAGGAGCTGACGCAAATATTTCCACAACCCGGCTGGGTCGAACACGACCCGATGGAGATCTGGCGGGCGCAGTTGGCCACTGCGCAGCAGGTGCTCGACAAAGCCGGGCTGAAGGCCAGCGACATGCGGGCGTTGGGCATCACCAACCAGCGCGAAACCACGGTGGTCTGGAACCGCAAAACCGGCCAACCCATCCACAACGCCATCGTCTGGCAAGACCGCCGCGCCGAAGACACCTGTGTGCAGCTGCGCGCGCAAGACAAAGAGGCCTTGATCCAGTCGAAAACCGGGCTGCGAATTGACGCTTACTTTTCAGCCACCAAGCTCAAATGGCTGCTCGACCATGTGCCGGATGCCCGCGCTCAGGCCGAACGCGGCGAACTGGCTTTTGGCACCATCGACAGCTGGCTCATGTGGCAGCTCACCAAGGGTGCGCTGCACGCCACCGACGTCACCAATGCATCGCGCACCATGCTGTTCAATGTGCGCACCCACCAGTGGGACGCCGAGCTGCTGGCGTTACTGGACATTCCGCCGTCACTGATGCCGGAAGTCCGCCCCTCCAGTGGCGACTTTGGCGAAGTTCGGCCTGAGCTGCTGGGCCACGCGATCCCGATTGGCGGCGTGGCAGGCGACCAGCAAAGCGCCTCCTTTGGTCAAGCTTGCTTCACGCCCGGCATGGCCAAAAACACTTACGGCACCGGCTGCTTCTTGCTGATGCACGCCGGCAACCAATTTCAGACCTCGAAAAACGGCTTGCTGACGACCATCGCCGCTCAAACCTCGGCCCAGACAGAATTCGCCATGGAAGGCAGCGTCTTTGTTGGCGGTGCGGTGGTGCAGTGGCTGCGCGACGGTTTGAGTGCCTTTCAAAGCAGCGCCGAAGCAGAAGCGCTGGCGCAAAGCGTGCCGGACGCCGGCGGCGTGATGCTGGTGCCCGCCTTCACCGGCTTGGGCGCGCCTTACTGGGAACCCGACGTCCGCGGCACCATCACCGGCATCACACGTGGCACCACGCTGGCGCACATCGCGCGCGCCGGCTTGGAAAGCATTGCGTTTCAAAGCGCTGCACTGGTGCAAGCCATGAACCGCGACGCCCTCGGCGCCGGTGCGGTGCCGATGTCCGTGCTGCGCGTTGACGGCGGCGCTTGCGCCAACAACTTGTTGATGCAGTTCCAAGCCGATTTGCTCGGCATTCCCGTCGTGCGCCCCGTGGTGACAGAAACCACCGCCTTGGGCGCTGCGTGGCTGGCCGGTCTGTCCAGCGGCGTCTACAAAAACACCGGCGAATTGGCCAGCCTCTGGCAAGCCGAACGGACCTTTTTACCAACCATGAGCCCGGCCGTAGCTGCCGCCCGGATGGCTGAATGGGAACACGCAGTTCGGCAGACAGTGCTGAAGTAGGGTCTGCTTCAGCGACAATTTGCACCTCAGCTTCATCAGACACCCAGAGGACCGCACAAGCATGGCCAGCAGCAACATCAGCGCATTACAGATCGCCTTCATCGGTGGCGGCAACATGGCCAGCGCCATCATCGGCGGGCTCATCAAGCGCGGTCTGGCACCCAGCCAGATTCAGGTGGTCGAGCCCTTTGCAGAGCAAGCTGGGCGACTGACAGCCCAGTTTGGCGTCACGGTCATGCCCAGCGCCGAAGCCAGCTTGGCGCGCGCGGACTTGGTGGTGTGGGCCGTCAAACCGCAAGTTTTCAACCAGGCGGCGATCCCGGTCCGCGCCCACACGCTGACGGCCTTGCACCTGAGCGTGGCCGCTGGCATTCGTTCAGACAGCATTGCCCGCTGGCTCGGCACCGAACGCGTGGTGCGCGCCATGCCCAACACGCCCGCCCTGATTGGCCAGGGCATGACCGCCTTGCTGGCCCGCCCGGCCGTGACAGCGGCCGACCGGCAGGTGATTGAATCGGTTGTAGCCACCACCGGTGCTCACATGTGGCTTGAGCGCGAAGAACAGCTCGACGCCGTCACCGCCCTGTCGGGCTCGGGTCCGGCTTATGTGTTTTATTTCATCGAAGCCATGATGGAAGCCGGCACCGAGATGGGCTTGGACGCCGCGCAAGCCAGAGAGCTCGCCATCGCCACCTTTGTCGGCGCCTCGGCCTTGGCGCAAGCCTCCGCTGAGCCGCCGCAAATACTGCGCGAGCGTGTCACTTCTAAAGGCGGCACCACTTATGCAGCGCTGACGACCATGGAGCACAACGGCGTCAAAGCGCAGTTCAAGCAAGCCATGCAGGCCGCCCGTGAGCGTGCGGCAGAGCTAGGCGATGAATTTGGCGCTGATTGACCCAACATCTATTTATTCGCCATAAACCCGTAATTCATTGAAACAAGGTCAACGACCAAGCCCTTCACCACGTTGAAGGGTGGTACTTAGCGTCTAAAAGCGCTAAGTCCAAGTAAGTTCTAACTAGACACTCTCACCATCAACCACTGGAATCACCATGAAAAAATTTCTGACCGTCCTCGCAAGCGCTGCCGTTCTCGCCATGCCATTGGCAGTGATTTCCACTCCGGTGGCAGCCCAGACTGCTGCGGCCCCTGCCGCACCAGCGGCGGCTCCTGCTGCAGCGCCAGCCGAAAAAGCAGCCCCCGCGGCCAGTAAAGGCACAGCCAAGGCTAAAAAAGCCAAGAAAAGCAAACGCGCATCTAAAGCAAAATCCGCTGCGCCAGCCGCTTAACTTTTAAGCGTCTTCATCGATAGCATGGACTGGCTCTGGTCCGTGAAAAAGCCCGCTTGATGCGGGCTTTTTCACGCCTGTTGGTGGCCTGCACGCCCAGCAGCCGACGAGCCAGAACCGACATCCATGCCCGGGTATTCCCGCCTCTTAGCGCCGGCCTAAGGCCTTAATAATGTGTTTGTGAATGAACGACTGAATCCCATCTCTTACGACGCCTTGCCCGATGCGGTGAAACCGCTGGCAGACGACATCTTCAAAGTCTCCAGCGCCGGCTTGGGAGGACCTTACAGCGCGCTCTTGCGCAGCCCCGACATGGCGCGCCGCTGCTTTGACTTGCTGGATTATTTGCGTTTCAAGACCTCCGTCAACAAACGCTTGAACGAATTTGCGATCTTGATTCAAGCGCGCATTTCCAATGCCCAGTACGAGTGGTGGGCGCATGAAATCATCGCTCGCAAAGCGGGCTTGTCAGATGCCGTGATGGACGACTTGCGCGCATGCCGCAGACCCACCGCCATGCAAGACGACGAACGCCTCGTCTATGACTACTGCGTCCATTTGAGCCTGAACCATCGGGTGCCAGACCCGCTGTGGCAAGAAGCCGTTGCCAAGATGGGCGAACAAGCGGTGATTGATTTGACCGTTTTGTCGGGCACCTACGTGATGGTCTCGATGCTGCTGAACGCCACCCAAGTCGGCATCCCGGGCGGTGGCGCCTTGCCGCTTCAAGTGCTGGAGCCGACGGTCATCAGGCAGCGCTTGTTGGCCTGACACCAAGCTCGCATTCGTTCATCCCGAAACGTATTTTTCTCTGAAAAAAGCTTCCCATGACGTCAAAAATTCGCCGCTTCATCACCTTCGCGTCCATGAGTTTGTCGGCTTTAGGCTGGGCTGGGCTCGGTCTGCCGGCACAAGCGCAGGGCTACCCGAACAAACCCATCACCATGGTCATGCCCTATGCGCCGGGCGGCCCGGGGGACACCATCACACGCGTGTATGCCGCGGCCATGCAGAAAATTTTGGGCCAGCAAATCGTCGTCGACAACACCGCCGGCGCCTCTGGCAGCATCGGCACCGCCAAGGTGGCGCGCGCCAACCCCGACGGCTACACCTTGTTGATGATTCATGTGAGCCACGCCACCAACTTGGCCATGTACAAAAAGCTGAGCTACCACCCGGTCAAAGATTTTGAACCAATTGGCTCCGCCACCCATGGCCCGATGCTGATCGTCGCGCGCAACGGATTTCCCGCCAAGAATTTGACCGAGTTTGTGGCCCACCTGAAAGCCAATGGAAAAACCGTTAACTTGGCCCATGCGGGGGTGGGTTCAGCCTCGCATTTGTGCGGCTTGATGTTGATGAGCGCCTTGAACGTTCAGCTCAACGAGATCCCCTACAAAGGCACTGGCCCGGCCATGGCCGACTTGATGGGCGGCCAAGTGGATGTGTTGTGCGACCAAACCTCCGGCACGGTGCCCTCGGTCAAAAGCGGAAAGATCAAAGCTTACGCCATCGCCGGCAAGCAGCGCTTGCCATCCTTACCTGACACGCCAGCGGTCTCAGAGGCGGGCGTGGACGGCCTTGACATCAGCATTTCTTTTGGCTTGTATGCGCCCAAAGGAACGCCAAAACCAGTGCTGGTGCGCCTGACTGCGGCACTCCAGCAATCAGTCGCTGACCCGGAGGTTCGCAACCGCTTAGAGGCCATGGGCATCTCGGCTGTCAGCATTGAGAAAGCGACACCCGAAGCCCTCGCCGCTCATTTGAAAAGTGAAATCGAGATCCTCGGTGGCTTGTTGATCAAGGCCGGCGTGGAGCCCAACTGAGACCCTTTGTAAACGCAGCGTGGGCTGGCAACAGACTCACGCACACGACGCAGCGATACCGGCAAACACGGTGAACCCCAACCAATGGTTCAGACGAAAAGCCTTGAAGCAGCCGGCACGTTCGCGGTGCCGAATCAACCAGCCGTGCCACAACGCTTGCCCAGCCGCCAGTGCCACGCCGACAGCGTAGGCCGCGCTCAGCGCCAGCCCCGACAGTGACGCCAAGGCAACCGTCCAGATGAACAAATACAAGCCATAGCTCAGCATGACGGCGGCCACATCAAAGCGGCCCAGCGTGATGGCCGAGGTTTTCATGCCGATCTTCAAGTCGTCATCGCGGTCGACCATGGCGTATTCGGTGTCGTAGGCCAGCACCCAAAACAAATTGCCGAGTAGCAGCAGCCAAGCCAACAAGGGCACTTGGCCTTGCACGGCCGCAAACGCCATGGGGATGCCGAAACTAAACGCCACGCCCAGCACCGCTTGCGGCATCGCCACATGACGCTTGGCGTAGGGGTAGACCAGCGCCACAGCCAACGCCGCAAACGACCAAAGCACTGCTGCGGTATTGGTGGTGAGCACCAAAGCAAAGGCCGCCAACGCCAGCACTGCGCCCAACAGCAACGCTTGCTTAACGGAGACCGCTCCGCTGGTGACGGGCCGGTTCGCCGTGCGCTTCACATGGCGGTCAAAGTCACGATCCGCCACGTCATTCAGGCAGCAACCCGCACTGCGCATGAGAAAAGTACCCAAGGTGAAAACGGCCAGCAAGTGCCAGCCGGGAAAGCCGCCGGCGGCAATCCACAGCGCCGACAGCGTTGGCCATAACAATAGCAACCAGCCGGCCGGCCTATCCCAACGGATCAGTTGGAGGTAATGCGCCCCCACTGTGTTTACTCTTCCAGCAGCGATCGCAGCATCCATGCCGACTGCTCGTGGATGGTCAGGCGCTGCGTCAGCAGGTCGGCGGTCGGCTCGTCACCCGCTTGTTCAGCCACAGGGAACAAGCTGCGAGCGGTGCGCGCCACGGCTTCATGGCCTTGCACCAAAATCCGCACCATCTCCAGCGCCTTGGGCGGGGTGGAAGGGACATCCGGCAAGGAGGTGAGATGCACAAATTGAGCGTAAGAGCCGGGCGCTGGGTGGCCGAGCGAACGGATGCGTTCAGCCACCGGGTCTACCGCCGCCCACAACTCGGTGTACTGCGTCATGAACATTTGGTGCAGCGTGTTGAACATCGGACCGGTGACGTTCCAGTGGAAATTGTGGGTGGTCAGGTACAGCGTGTAGGTATCTGCCAGCAGGCGACTCAGCCCCTGTGCAATGGCAGCGCGGTGCTCGTCACTGATGCCGATGTTGATACGCGGAGCGCCTGTGAATGAGGCAGGAAATGATTTTTCAGACATGAATTTCCTTTGAAACAAAGGTCAGACTTTACGCCTCATCTGATTCAGGCACCGGCCAAAGGGCAAGCAGGGCGCCACTCAGGACAGCCGCGTCACCCCCGGCAGCTCACAGGCGTAGATTGCATTTCGCAAGGCTGCAATGGCTTCATAGCGCGTGAAGCTGCGACGCCAAGCCAACACCACGCGGCGCGTTGGCACATAGCCCTCAAACGGCAGGTAGCGAATGAAAGGCTGCTCGTCAAAAACGGCGGCTGTCTGCGGACTGCTCCCCGCCAGTGCGCCCTTGGGGACGCTCAGCCGGGGCACCAAAGTCACACCCATGCCGGACGCCACCATGTGTTTGATGGTTTCCAGCGAAGAGCCTTCAAAGCTCTTGCGGATGCCTTCGGCGTTGCTGGAAAAACGGGCGAACTCTGGGCACACTTCCAGAACATGGTCGCGAAAGCAATGGCCATTGCCGAGCAGCAGCATGGTTTCATGCTTGAGCTCTTCGGCAGTGATGTTGTCGCGTTGGGCCAGCGGGTGCGAACTCGGCACCGCCGCCACAAAAGGCTCGTCGTACAACGGCGCTATCGCCAGATTGGTGTCAGGGAAGGGCTCAGCCAGAATGGCGCAGTCAATCTCACCGGTGCGCAACTCTTCGAGCAGCTTCACGGTGAAGTTCTCTTGCAGCATCAGGGGCATTTGCGGGCTGAGGGTGATGACTTGGCGCACCAAGTCAGGCAACAAATACGGGCCGATGGTGTAAATAATACCGAGCCGCAACGCCCCGGCCAGCGGGTCTTTGCCGCGTTTGGCGATCTCGCGAATGCTGTCGGCTTGCTCCAACACGCTTTGCGCCTGGCGTACGATTTCCTCGCCCAGTGGTGTCACCGTGATCTCGTTGGCGTTGCGTTCAAACAGCTTGACCTGCAATTCTTCTTCGAGCTTTTTGATCGCCACGCTCAGCGTCGGCTGCGAGACATGGCAGGCTTCTGCGGCCTTGCCAAAGTGCTTTTCGCGGGCCACGGCCACGATGTATTTGAGTTCAGTGAGCGTCATGCGCGCATTGTGCCGTTGTTGACTGAGCGGTTTGGCCTCAAGCCTTCAGATAATCAGCTTTACCGCCCAGCCAACGCAGAATATGGCGCTGCGCCAAGTCGGCATGGCGGTCCAGCATCAGCGGTGCCAGCGCGCGTGCCCAAGCCAGCAGCTCGGTGTCGGTGGCCAAGTCGGCGAAGCGCAACAAGGGCGCACCCGACTGCCGCGCACCTAAAAATTCTCCGGGACCTCGAATTTCTAAATCGCGGCGGGCGATCTCGAAGCCGTCTTGGGTTTCGGCCATGGCTTTGAGCCGCGCACGCGCAGTTTCGCCCAGACGCGGAGCGTCGCCCGTTGAATACAACAGCACGCAAGCCGACGCGGCCGCCCCGCGCCCGACCCGACCGCGCAGCTGGTGCAACTGCGACAAGCCAAAACGTTCGGCATGTTCAATCACCATCAACGACGCGTTGGGCACATCAACACCGACCTCGATCACGGTGGTGCTGACCAGCACGCCAATGTCGCCTGCGTTGAACAGGGCCATCACGGCTTTTTTCTCAGCCACCGGCATGCGCGAATGCAGCAGTCCGACCTGGGTGCCGGGCAAAGCAGCCGACAGCGACTCATGGGTTTCGGTCGCGTTGGTCAGGTCCATCGCTTCACTTTCCTCGATCAAAGGGCAAACCCAATACACCTGCCGCCCTTCGGCCAACTGGCCGCGGATGCGCTCCACCACCTCGTCGCGCCGGCTGTCGCTGATGACCTTGGTGACGATGGGCGTGCGCCCCGGCGGCAGCTCGTCGATGGTCGAGACATCGAGGTCGGCGTAGTAGCTCATGGCCAACGTGCGCGGAATCGGCGTGGCCGTCATCATCAACAAATGCGGCTCCTGCCCGTCCGCCGTCATCTTGCTGCGCAGCGCCAAACGCTGCGCCACACCAAAGCGGTGCTGCTCGTCAATGATCGTCAAGGCCAGATTTTTGAAGATCACTTTGTCTTGAATCACGGCGTGCGTGCCGACCACCAAACCGGCTTCGCCACTGGCAATCAAGGCCAGTGCCGCACGCCTCTCCTTGGCTTTTTGGCTGCCGGTGAGCCAGGCGGTCTGAATGCCCATCGGCTCGAGCCAGCTGAGGAGTTTTCGGAAATGTTGCTCGGCCAGAATTTCCGTCGGCGCCATCAAGGCGCACTGCCAGCCAGCGTCCATGCAGCGGGCAGCGGCCAGCGCCGCCACCACGGTTTTGCCGGAGCCGACATCGCCTTGCAGCAAGCGGTGCATCGGCACATCTTTTTGCAAGTCAGCGTCAATGTCGTGGCCAACGCGCTGTTGCGCTGCCGTCAGTTGAAACGGCAGCTGCGCCTGCAACTGCGCATACAGCGTGCCTTGGCTACGCCGCTTGGTGGGCTGCATCAGCGGCGGCGCACGCATGGCGCTGCGAATCCGCCGCGCTTCCAGTTGCGACAGTTGTTGCGCCAGCAACTCCTCGGCCTTCAGCCGCTGCCAAGCCGGGTGACTGCGGTCTTCCAGCGCCGCCAGCGCCACATCGGGCGTCGGCTGATGCAAAAAGCGCAGTGACTCCCGCAGACTGAACAGCGCACTCAGCTGCGACAAACCGTCCGCCGGCAGTGTTTCGCTCAAATCAGCGCGAGCGACACCGCTGGCCACCGCTTTGCGCAAATACGCCTGCGGCAAACCGGCCACTGTCGGATAAACCGGCGTCAGCGACGCGGGCAACGTGCCGCCGGCCAGCTTGAACGTCGGGTGCACCATTTCACGCGACACAAAGCCGCCACGCAACTCACCGCGCACCCGCACGCGAGCGCCAACGCTGAGGGTTTTTTGGTGCGCCGGATAAAAGTTGATGAAGCGCAAGACGCAGCTGTCACTGCCGTCGTTCACCGTCACGCGCAGTTGGCGGCGCGGCTTCAAGCTGATCTCGCTGTGCGTCACCTCGGCTTCGATCTGCACGGTCTCGCCGTCACGCGCATCGGCCAGACGGCTGATACGGGTTTCGTCCTCGTAACGCAAGGGCAGGTGCAGCGCCAGATCAATGTCCCGGCGCAGGCCAAGTTTGTCGAGCAGTTTTTGCGCGTGCGTTTTTTCGACCGGCTTGGGCGCTGCCGCAGCGGTCGGGCTAGACGTTCGAGAAGAGGCGGCTGAAGGCGGCATGGGACAATTGTGCCTTCATGCAGACGCCCTCCCAGCCCCTTCCCCAGCCCCTCTCCACACACATGCCAAAGACCGCTTTCACGCTGAGTGATTTCGACTTCACTTTGCCTGAAGAACTGATCGCCCAGCACCCACCCGCCGAGCGCAGCGGTTCGCGCCTGCTCGACGGCCGGCAAGCCGTCGCTGTCGACCGGCGCTTCACCGATCTGGCGACGCTGCTGAACCCCGGCGATCTGCTGGTCTTCAATGACACGCAGGTGGTCAAGGCACGGCTGTATGGCCAAAAAACCAGCGGTGGACGGCTTGAGTTGCTGATTGAACGCGTGCTGATCGGCGGCAATTCACCGTTTGAAGTCGCGGCGCACATGAAGGTCAGCAAAAAACCGCTGCCCGGCGCGCGGCTGCTGATGGACGGCGGCTTCACCGCCACGCTGCTGGGGCGCTGGCCCAACGCAGACGGGCCGCTGTACCGCTTTGCCCTGAGCGCCGACCCCTACGCGCTGATGGCCGCACACGGCCATGTGCCGCTGCCGCCCTACATCACGCACAGCGATTCTGCTGAAGACGAGCAGCGTTACCAAACCGTCTTTGCCAAGCACCCGGGCGCGGTCGCCGCGCCCACCGCCGCCCTGCACTTTGATGCAGCCATGCTGGCACAGCTAACGGCCCGTGGCATTCCACAAGCCAGTGTCACGCTGCACGTCGGCGCGGGCACGTTTCAGCCGGTCAAGACCGAAAACATCGCCGACCACACCATGCACTTTGAGCGTTTTGAAGTGCCGGCCGCCACCCGCCAAGCGATCGCGGATTGCCGTGCGCGCGGTGGCCGCGTGGTGGCGGTCGGCACCACCACCGTGCGGGCGCTGGAGTCGCAAGCGCTGTTTGGCGAGGCCTGCGACGACACGAATATTTTCATCACGCCGGGGTTTGAGTTCCGCGTGGTCGACCTGCTGCTGACCAACTTTCATTTGCCCAAGAGCACCTTGATGATGCTGGTCAGCGCTTTTTCGGGTTACGAGCACATCATGGCCCTGTACCAACACGCCATTCAGGCGCGTTACCGCTTTTTCAGTTACGGCGACGCCATGTTGCTGCAACGCCGCCTCGCTCCAGAGACTGAGACAATCACCGCATGCTGAATTTTGAAGTCTTAAAAACCGATCCCGCCCACCCCGCCGATACCGATAACGGCGCTTACCCAGGCTCGTTCGCGCGCCGCGGCACGCTGACCCTGAACCACGGTGTGGTGCAGACCCCCATCTTCATGCCGGTGGGCACTTACGGCACCGTCAAAGGCGTGATGCCGCAGTCGCTGCACGAAATGGGCGCGCAGATCATTCTGGGCAACACCTTCCATTTGTGGATGCGACCCGGCCTCGACGTGATCCAGCAATTCGGCGGTTTGCATCGCTTTGAAAGTTGGCACAAACCGATCCTCACCGACAGCGGTGGCTTTCAGGTGTGGTCACTGGGCGAGATGCGAAAAATCTCGGAGGAAGGCGTCAAGTTCGCCTCCCCCGTCAACGGCGACAAGCTGTTTTTGACGCCCGAGATTTCAATGCAAATTCAGACCCTGCTGAACAGCGATATCGTCATGCAGTTCGACGAATGCACGCCTTACGACACCAAGGGCCACATCACCACCGAGCACGAAGCACGCCTGTCGATGGAACTGAGCCGTCGCTGGGCCAGCCGCTGCGTCAGTGAATTCGACCGCCTTGAAAATCCCAACGCGCTGTTTGGCATCGTGCAAGGCGGCATGTTTGAAAACCTGCGGCAAGAATCTCTGGACGCCCTGGTTGAACTCGACCTGCCGGGCTACGCTGTTGGCGGCGTCAGCGTGGGCGAGCCGAAGGAAGAAATGCAGCGCATCATGGCGCACACGCCGCACCGCCTGCCAGAGAACAAACCGCGCTACTTGATGGGCGTGGGTACGCCTGAAGACTTGGTCGAGGGCGTCGCCGCCGGCGTTGACATGTTCGACTGCGTGATGCCCACACGCAACGCCCGCAACGGCCACATGTTCACGCGCTTTGGCGACTTGAAAATTCGCAATGCACGCTACAAAGCAGACGAGCAACCCGTTGACGCCACCTGCAGCTGCTACACCTGCCAAAACTTTTCACGCGCTTATCTGCATCACTTGGATCGATGCGGTGAGATGCTGGGCCCGATGCTGAACAGCATCCACAACCTGCACTACTACCTGAACCTGATGACCGAAGTCCGCAGTGCACTGGACGAAGGCAGCTTCGGTGCCTTCGTGCTGCAGTTCAAGGTTGATCGCACGCGGGGGGTTTAATCTCGCTGCGGGCCAACAATACCTCGTCACTGCGAGCGAAGCGCGGCAGTCCATCACCGCGCACCTCGAAAATGGATGGCCGCGCTTCGCTCGCCATGACGGGAGCGGTTCAAACGACCGGCAGCACCTCAGCCGCCGCCGCGATCTCGCGAGTTAGCTCTTTTCTGTAGCGATTCAAGTCCTGCACGGTTTTGAATTTTTGCTCCAAGAGCAAGCTCATGTTGTGCAGGATGCGGTCCACCACCTTGGTTTCCCAATCGGTGTCGAACTTGATTTGCGTGTCCAGCCAATGCTCCAGCCACGCTGGATCAGGCAAACGCGACTGCACGGTGTCGCGCGGAAAGAGCGCCTTGTTGACGTGCAAATTGGTTGGGTGCAGAGCTTGCGCGGTGCGGCGGGCGCTGGCCATCAGCACGCCGACCTTGCTGAAAGCGGCCTTCGCCTCAATGCCTGATTTGTTGATAGCGCGCCGCATGTAACGCAAATAAGCGCCGCCATGGCGCGCTTCGTCTTGGCTGAGCTGGGTGTAGATTTGCTTGATGACCGGCTCGGTGTGCCATTCGCTGGCGCAGCGGTACCAATGGTTCAGCCGAATTTCGCCGCAAAAATGCAGCATCAGGGTTTCGAGCGGCGGTGCCGGCTCAAACTCAAAACGCACCTCGTGCAGCTCTTCTTCGGTCGGCACCAGCTCAGGCCGGTAGCGGCGCAGGTATTCCATCAGCACCAAAGAGTGTTTTTGTTCTTCAAAAAACCAAATCGACATGAAGGCCGAAAAGTCACTGTCGTCCTTGTTGTCGCGCAGAAACATTTCCGTCGCCGGCAAGGCCGCCCACTCGGTGATGGCGTTCATTTTGATGGTTTGTGCCTGCTCGTCGGAGAGCTTGGACGCATCAAAGCTCGCCCAAGGAATATCCTTGTCCATGTCCCAGCGGACGGCTTCTAGCTGTTTGAATAATTCGGGGTAAAGCATAGGAACTCCTCATGCGGCGGAACCGCTCAGCCGCGAATTCTAAGCTGCGAACATGACGCTTTGAATCGGCCGGCAACAAGCCCACTCAAGCGAATAGGCCATCTCACGCCATTGCCTCTCGCTTGGTTATATAGTTGGAGATCGTTCTAATGTGTGTTAACGCGCTGCGGCGCTTTCTATGGTTCGACCATGCAAACCTCCTTTAAATCGTCGCTCTTCTTCTCCTTCTGCTGGGCAGTAGCCGGGCTCTTCTTGAGCGGTCCAGCGCAAGCACAAACCCCAGTCGCCGCACCAGCAGCTCAAGCGTGTCCCGCCTTGCTGCAACAAAGCTTTTTACGCTTGCAAGACGAAAAACCCCAGGCGCTGTGCCAATACAGCGGCAAGGTCTTGCTGGTCGTCAACACCGCCAGCTTTTGCGGTTTCACGCACCAATACGAAGGCCTCGAGGCGCTGCACGCCAAATACAAAGACCGCGGCCTTGTCGTGCTGGGCTTTCCGTCCAACGATTTTTCACAAGAAACCGGCAGCAATAAAGAGATTGCCGATTTTTGCGAGAACACCTTCAACGTTAAATTCCCGATGTTCGCCAAGTCATCGGTCAGAGGCAGTGCGGCCAATCCGCTGTTCAAGCAACTGGCCAGCAGCACCGGCACCACGCCGCGCTGGAACTTCTACAAGTACTTGGTCAGCCGCGACGGCCAGAAAATCAGCGCGTTCAACTCGACGGTGGAACCGCAAGATCCGCGCTTTGTGAAGGCCTTGGAAACCCTTTTGGCGAAATAAATACTACTCAGTCATAATAAAACCTGAAGGTAAAATCAATTTTTATTCCTTTTGACGCCCAACCTGGAGGTGCCGCATGCGCTCTGCAACGTTCACAACACCTCTCGGCGGTCAACGGCCACGGGTGGCCATCATCGGCTCCGGGATTTCGGGTTTGGCAGCGGCGCATCGGCTGGCTGGTGCAGCTGAGATCACTTTGTTTGAAGCCGGCGACTACTTCGGCGGCCACACCCACACCGTCGATGTCACTCTGCCCAGCAAAAATAACCCCAACAGCCTTGTCACGCACGGCGTTGACACCGGATTTCTGGTCTTCAATGAACGCACGTATCCGCAGCTGATCAAGCTCTTTGCCGAATTAGGCGTGGTCACGGCCAAGTCGGACATGTCGTTTTCGGTCAAGGTGCCGGCTTTCAACAGCGCCAGCCAGAAACGCCGGCACGGCGCGTTAGAGTGGAGTGGCTCCAGCCTGAACAGCGTCTTTGCGCAACGCAGCAACTTGCTGAACTGGCGTTTTTTGCGCATGTTGCGGGACATTCTGCGTTTCAACCAAAGATGCACATCACTGGCCGAGTCCAGCGCAGAAGCCGCCATGCAGCAACCGCTGGCAGATTTTCTGAGACAAGAAAAGTTCTCAGACGAATTTCGCGACTGGTATTTCCTGCCCATGATGGGTTGCATCTGGTCTTGCCCAACCGATCAAATGCTGCAATTTCCAGTCGCCACCATGATCCGCTTTTGCCACAACCACGGCCTGCTGCAAGTGGCCGACCGGCCGCAGTGGTGGACGGTGGCGGGCGGTGCACGCCGCTACGTTGACAAGATCGTTGCCGGCATCGTCGACAAGCGCCTGTCGACGCGCGTGCACACCATCAAGCGCGAAACCAACGGCGTGCGCATCTTCAGCGGCAAGGTCGGTGCGCATCAAGTCGAAACTTTTGACAAGGTGATTCTCGCCACGCATTCAGACCAGGCCCTGGCGCTGCTGGCGGAGCCAACCGCAGCAGAGCAAGCCGTGCTTGGTGCTATTCGCTACCAGCCCAACCGCGCCGTACTGCACACCGACACAGCCGTCCTGCCCGAGCGCCCGCTGGCCTGGGCTGCCTGGAACTATGAACGCGCGGCCGAGGCCCAGCGTGAATCCTCGCAGGTCTGCCTGCACTACCTGCTCAACCTGCTGCAGCCATTGCCGTTTGAACAGCCGGTCATCGTCTCGCTGAACCCGGTGGCCGGCATTGACGAAGACAAAGTTTTAGGCAGCTACGACTATTCACACCCGGTGTTTGACCTCGCCGCCATCCACGCGCAAAAAGACCTGCCCGCGCTCCAAGGCCAACAGCACACTTACTTTTGCGGCGCTTGGACCGGCTATGGTTTTCATGAAGACGGACTCAAGTCGGGCCTGCACGCAGCCAAGGAACTGCTGCAAGACATGGCCCTTGAAAGAACGCGTGCAGCCGAGCTGGCTGAGACTCCACGGGAAGAAGAATGGCTGACCGCATGAACACGCTGGCGACCACCACCCAAGCCCTGATCGGCTTTGGTGAGGTGCGCCACACGCGGCTCAAACCAGCCCACCACGCCTTCCATTACCCGACTTATTTTTTAATGTTGCCGCTGCGTGCCATGCAGCGTAATGGCAGCGGGACGCTGGCGCGCAACCGCCGGGCAGCGCTGAGTTTTCATGACCGTGACCACGGCGACGGCAGCCCTGACTGCCTGCACTGGCTCGACGCCTTGTTGGAATCTGAAGGCATCGCTGATGCGCAAGGGGAAGTCTGGTTGCACACCTATCCGCGCGTCTTCGGCTTCACCTTCAAGCCGGTGAGCTTTTGGTATTGCCACACAGTCGATGGTGCCCTGCGCGCCATCGTGGTGGAGGTCAACAACACCTTCGGCGAACGCCACTGCTACCTGCTGGACTCGCCGCACTACGGCGAAGAATTACGCGCCAACAAAGTCTTTCACGTCTCGCCTTTTTGCGAAATTGAAGGCAGCTACCGCTTTCGTTTCATACGTACCATGCAGGGCGGTATGGAACGCACGGTGGCACGCATCGACCATGACGACGCCACCGGCCCGCTGCTGCAAACCAGCGTCGCTGGCACGCTAGAACCCCTCACTCCAGCCAGCTTGCGCAAAGCCTTGTGGCGCTACCCGGCCATGACCTTCGGTGTGGTCGGGCGCATTCACTGGCAGGCCCTGAAACTCTGGCTGAAACGCGTTCCTTTTGTCTCCAAACCCAAGCCCCCAGAACTTTTCGTGACACGATGAACTCTCCTTCCTCTTCTGCCGCAACGGCAACCTCTGTGGTCAACGCTTCTCTGGCGCTACCGGCTGGCGCGCCAGCGGCTGCACGCACCGCCTTCAAGCTGTTGTCGCGCTTGAAGCACGGCACGCTCACCCTGCAAATGCCGGACGGCAGCACGCAGCGCTTTGGCTCAGGCGGCTCGCCTTCGGCCAGCCTGCGGCTGAATAACTGGAACGTTTGCAGTGCAGCGCTGCGCTCCGGCGATATCGGTTTTGCTGAAAGCTACATCGCCGGCGACTGGACCACACCGCACCTGACCGAGCTGCTGCGCGTGCTGGTCATCAACCGCAAAGAAGTCGAAGACATCATCTACGGCACGTGGCTGGGCCGGCTGGCTTACCGCGTCAAGCATCTGCTGAATCGCAACACCAAGGCCAACAGCCAAAAGAACATCCACGCGCATTACGATCTTGGCAACGCTTTTTACGAGCTTTGGCTTGACGGCACGATGAACTACTCATCGGCTATTTTCGAAACACCTGAGACGTCGATGTCAGAAGCCCAGAGCGCCAAGGTGCGCCGCGCCTTGAACATGGCCAAAGTCCAAGCCGGTGACCGCGTGCTGGAGATCGGTTGCGGCTGGGGCGCTTTGGCTGAAATGGCGACCACCGAATTCGGCGCGTCCATCGTCGGCGTGACACTCAGTACCGAGCAATTGCAATGGGCCCAAGATCGCATGGCGCGCGCCGGTGTCACAGCGCACGACCTGCGACTGCAGGACTACCGCGACATTGGTGTCAGCCACGAAGCCGATCGCAGCTTCGACGCGATTTGCTCGATCGAGATGATCGAAGCCGTTGGCCGCGAATACTGGCCGACGTACTTTGCCACCGTCGCACGCCTGCTGAAACCCGGCGGCCACGCCTGCATTCAAAGCATCGTCATTGCCGACGAACTCTACGAACGCTACATCGGCTCGACCGACTTCATTCAGCAATATATTTTTCCGGGTGGCTGCCTGCCATCGCCGTCCATCTTCAAAGCCCAAGCCGAAGCGGCCGGTCTTGAAGTGGTCGATGAGTTTTCGTTTGGTCTGGATTACGCGCGCACGCTCAAGCTCTGGCGCGACGCGTTTCTGGCGCAAGAGTCACGGGTGCTTCAGCTCGGGTTTGACAAAAGGTTTATACGCATATGGGAGTTCTATCTGGCCTACTGCGAGGCGGCCTTCCAAGAGGCCAACACCGACGTGGTGCAGTACACGCTGCGCAAACGCTGAAGCACGCTTTTCTGGCTGGCGTCATAGCCGCCAGCACCTTCAGCTTTACCGCGCACGCGCAAACACCCGCTGCGGTGGCAACGCCATCAGCCACTTCGGCTGACACGCGTGCGGAATTCAAAGAGCTGTTGCCGCAAGCCCAGCGGCTAGGGCAATCGCGTCTCACGGTCTGGGGTTTCAAAATTTATGACGCACAGCTCTGGGCCGCTCCCGGCTTCAAGGCAGACCGCTATGCCAGCCAGCCGCTGGCCTTAGAGCTGGCCTACTTGCGCGCCTTTGACGCCGTCGATATCGCAGAACGCTCGCTCAAAGAGATGCGCCGCAGCGCAACAATTTCAGACGCACAGGCGCGGCAGTGGAGCCTCGACATGCAACGTGTTTTTCCCAACGTGAAAGTCGGCGACCGCATCATGGGCCTGCACCGGCCCGGCGTTGGCGCTAGCTTCTGGGTCAACGGCAAAGCCGGCGGTGACATTCTTGACGCTGAATTCTCCAATCTGTTTTTTGGCATCTGGCTGTCACCCAAAACATCTGAGCCCGCCATGCGCACCGCACTGGTCGGCGGAGCCGGCTCTTGAGCAAGGCCTTTGGTTCGCGCAACGGCATCGCCTATGGGCTGATGGGCTTTCCGCTGGCCTTTGCGGCGCTACCGCTGTATGTGATTTTGCCCAACCATTACGCGCGTGAATTCGGTGTGCCCTTGGCCACACTCGGCGCTGTGCTGCTGGGCGCGCGACTTTTTGATGCCGTCATTGACCCGGCCTTGGGCCGACTGACAGACAGGCTCTTTGCCCGCTCCACCGCCGCCGTTCTGGCCTTGGGCGCAGCGGCGGCGCTGGTGTTGGCGATCGGCTTTGCACTGCTGTTTTTTCCGCTGGTGAGCGAGCCCGGCGCGCTGGTGATCTGGGCCACCGGCATGCTGATGCTGACCTACGCCGGCTACAGCGCCCTGAGCGTGGCGCACCAGTCGTGGGCCGCCATGTTGGGCGGCAACGAAGCGCAGCGCAGCCGCATCGTCGCGTGGCGCGAAGGCTTGGGATTGCTCGGTGTCGTGACAGCATCGGTGCTGCCGGTGCTGCTGGGTCTACCTGTCACCACCGCCGTCTTTTTTGTCGCCCTGGTACTGGGTTGGTGGGGCTGGCAACGCTCGGTTAGGCCGGTGACACTTCCACAGCACGAGGCGTCAGAAACATCTGCTAGAACAGCATGCAACTCAGCACCTCCCAAACCAACGTCCGTTTGGCAACCCTTTCGCCAAGCCAGCTTTAAGCGGCTGCTGGCGGTGTTCATGCTGAACGGCATCGCCAGCGCCATACCGGCGACGCTGGTCTTGTTTTTCATCCAAGACAAGCTCGCCGCACCGGCGAGCTTTGAGCCGCTGTTTCTCGGCAGTTATTTTTTGTGCGCCGCGCTGTCGATTCCCTTGTGGCTGGCCGTCGTCAAACGCATGGGGTTGGCGCGCAGCTGGCTGCTCGGCATGCTGCTCGCCATGAGCGTCTTTGTCTGGGCCAGCCAAGTCGGCAACGGTCAGATGCTGGCCTTCGCGCTGATCTGTGGGCTCTCGGGTGTCGCCTTGGGCGCTGACTTGGCACTGCCGAGCGCCTTGCTGGCGGGCGTGATCCAGAGCAACCGCGCGACTGCATCTTCTGGCCAACCCACTGACGCGGCAGACCCCGGAACAGGCGCTTATTTTGGCTGGTGGAGCTTCGCTTCCAAACTCAATTTAGCCCTGGCCGCAGGGCTGGCCTTGCCCCTGCTCGACCTCTTTGGTTATGCACCCGGCGTGCGTGACAACGCTGCGCTGAACGCACTGGTGGTGGCTTACTGCGTGCTGCCTTGCGTGCTCAAAGCGCTGGCCGCGGGAGCCTTGTATCTGCTGGTGATCCGACCTCCTTCTGTTGAAAGTAGTCTATGAAAAAACGTTTGCTCCTCACCGCCTTGGTTGTCGCCGCAGGGATTGGATTGGCCGGTTGTGCTGGCCCACAACTGAGTGACTACGCGCAAGAAAAACCGGTGCTTGACCTGCGCCAGTATTTCAACGGCACGCTCGACGCCTACGGCATCTTCACCGACCGCTCTGGCAAAGTCGTCAAGCGTTTCACCGTTGTCATGACCTGTTCGTGGCAAGGCCCGCCCGGCCAGGAAGTCGGCGTGCTCGACGAAGTCTTCACTTACTCGGACGGCAGCACAGACCGCCGGGTCTGGACCCTGAAACGCCAGCCGGATGGCCACTACACCGGCACCGCCGGCGATGTGTTGGGTGAAGCCAACGGCCAAGAAACTGGCAATACCTTCCGCTGGGGCTACACGCTCAAGCTTCCCGTTGATGGCCGCGTCATCAACGTCCAATTTGACGACTGGATGTACCTGATGACCGACAAAGTGATGCTCAACAAAGCGGCCATGAGCAAGTTTGGCATTCATTTGGGCGAGGTCACACTGTCCTTCGTCAAACGCTAAAAACACAAAGCAACCGCCATGAGTTTTAATCCCCCCTTCACCGACTGGCACGGCAAAACCGTCTGGCTTGTCGGCGCCTCCAGCGGCATCGGCGAAGCCACGGCTGCGGCCTTGCATGCCGCAGGCGCACGCGTTTTTGTGTCGGCCCGCAATGCCGCCGCGCTCGCCCAATTTGTAGAGGCCCACCCCGGCGCCGTGGCGGTTCCGCTGGACGCATCAGACCCTGCCGCCGTCAAAGCGGCCGCACACACCGTGCAGCAAGCCGGTCCGGTCGATCTGCTGATGTACTGCGCTGGCTACTACAAGCCCGTCCGTGCGGACGAGTTTGACATGAGCGAAATGCTCAAGCACCAGCAAGTCAATTACCTCGGCGTGCTGTACGTGCTGGACGCCATGCTGCCGCATTTTTTGCAGCGCCAAGCCGGTCACATCAGCCTCGTCAGCAGCGTCGCCGGTTACCGCGGTTTGCCGAAAAGCTTGGCTTACGGCCCAACCAAAGCCGCGCTGATCAACCTGGCCGAAACGCTGTACGTCGACTTGAAAGCCAGCGGGATTGGCGTGAGTGTGATCTGCCCGGGCTTTGTCAAAACGCCGGCGACAGCCAACAATGACTTCGCCATGCCTGGCTTGGTGACAGCGGCTGAAGCGGCGGCGGAAATCCTCGCAGGTTGGGCCAAAGGCGCGTTTGAAATCCACTTCCCCAAACGCTTCACGCTGTGGATGAAAACGTTGCGCATCTTGCCTTATGCTGCGTATTTCGCCATCGCCAAGCGGCTCGTCAAGCCCGTGAACCTATGACAAGCAACGCCACCGACAGCCCTCTTGCGCCAACCGCCGAACGCTTGGCTGTGGCCCGCATAGCGCAATTTTTCGAGGCCTTGCAGCCCGCCGACGTGGCGCGCATGGGCGCGTTTTATACCGGGGAAGCTTGGTTCAAAGATCCGTTCAATGAAGTACGCGGGTTGGCTGAAGTGCAAGGCGTTTTCAGGCACATGTATGTGGCACTGGCGCAGCCGCACTTTGTGGTCACCGGCCAATTGGTCGACGGTGCGCAATGCTTTTTGAGTTGGAATTTTGTCTTCCGCTTCAAGCGCTTCAGCCCGGAGGTTTGGCAAACCGTGCGCGGTGGCTCGCACCTGCAGCTCAACGCCGACGGATTGATCGAGTCACACCGCGACTACTGGGACGCGGCTGAAGAACTTTATGAAAAACTGCCGGTTGTCGGCAGCTTGATGCGCTGGCTGAAGCGTCGGGCGAATCAGTAAGCCGCTCAGCCCGGCTTGGTTTCAATGAAGCTGCTGCGCTGCACCAGCTTTTCTTGCAGACGGGCCAGGTTAGGATGGCGCTCACGCCAATCAATGGCGCCAAAACGCAAGTCCAAATAACCCAGCGCGCAGCCCGTGGCCACGTCGGACAGGCTGAAATGCACGCCGCTGCAAAAAGGCTTGTCGCCCAGACCGGTGCTCATGGCTTGCAGCACTGCATCGATTTTGCCCATTTGACGGTCGATCCAGGCTTGGCTGCGTTGACCCTCAGCGCGGCCGTCCCAGCTGGCTTCCAGACGCGCCAAAATGGCGGCATCTAGCAAGCCGTCGGCCAGCGCTTCCCATGTTTTGACTTCAGCGCGCTCGCGGCCTTGCATCGGAATCAGCTTGCCGACTGGCGACAGGGTGTCCAAGTATTCAACGATCACGCGCGAATCAAAAACAGCTTCGCCGCCTTCCATCACCAAGCACGGCACTTTGCCCAGCGGATTCGACTCCGGCATGGTCGTGTCCGCAGCCCAAACGTTTTCCAGAATGAACTGATAGTCCAGTTTTTTCTCAGCCATGACGATGCGCACTTTGCGCACATAAGGGCTGGCCATTGATCCGATGAGTTTCATGTTTTGTGCAATCTGTCGTGAGTCTTTGAGACGCATTCTATCGACTAAGCCAGGCCCTCTGAGCAGCCACAGACAAAGGCACGTCAGTCCTTTGCATGGGCACTGCGCCTGATGTCTACAATTACGCCATGAGTTTTTCCACCATCAATGCCCTCTCGCCGCTGGACGGCCGTTACGCCGCCAAACTTGAACAGCTTCGCCCGCTCATGTCAGAGCAAGGCTATATGCACCGCCGCGTGCAGGTCGAGGTGGCGTGGTTCGTTGCGCTGTCCGATGCCGGCTTCGCTGAATTCAAGCCCCTGAGCCTGGGCGCTCGCTCTTACCTGACCGCCCTCGTCACCAACTTCTCAGAAGCGGACGCACTGGCCATCAAGGACATCGAGAAAGTCACCAACCACGACGTCAAAGCCGTGGAGTACTGGATCAAGTCGAAATTCGATGCCCGGCCTGAGCTGCTGGCCGTCGCTGAATTTGTGCACTTTGCCTGCACCAGCGAGGACATCAACAACACCAGCCATGCACTGCAGCTGAAAAGCAGCCGTCAACAAGTCTTGCTGCCCGCCATCGACAAACTGATTGAGCAGATGCGCCAAATGGCGCACCGCTACGCCGACCAAGCCATGCTCAGTCGCACACATGGCCAGACCGCCAGCCCGACCACGGTCGGCAAAGAAATCGCCAACGTCGTGGTACGGCTGATTCAAGCCCGCGACAAAATTGCCGCGGTGAAGATCATGGCGAAGATGAATGGCGCGGTTGGCAACTACAACGCGCACCTGTCGGCTTGGCCTGACTTTGACTGGGAAGCTTTCAGCCGCACAGTGGTTGAAACGCCAGAGCCTGTGACTGGTACTGCCGGGGCCGGCCAAGACCCGTGGGGCTTGGGGCTGACCTTTCAGCCGTACAGCATCCAGATCGAACCGCATGACTACATGGCCGAGATGTTTGACGCGGTCGCCCGTATCAACACCATCTTGATCGACTTCTCACGTGACGTCTGGGGCTATGTCAGCGTCGGCTACTTCAAGCAGCGCCTCAAAGCCGGCGAGATCGGCTCGTCGACCATGCCGCACAAAGTCAACCCGATTGACTTTGAAAACGCCGAAGGCAACCTCGGCTTGGCCAACGCCGTGCTGCGCCACCTCAGCGAAAAGTTGCCGATCAGCCGCTGGCAGCGTGACCTGACCGACTCCACCGTGCTGCGTAACATGGGCGTGGCCTTTGGCTATGCTGTGCTGGCCTACACCTCCTTGAATGCCGGCCTGAACAAGTTAGAACTCAACAGCGAAGCCTTGGACGACGACCTGAATGCGTCTTGGGAAGTGCTGGCCGAGCCGATCCAGACCGTCATGCGCCGTTACGGTGTGCAGGGCGCTTACGAAAAACTCAAGGAAGTCACGCGCGGCAAAACCGTCACGGCTGCAGCGCTGCATGAGTTGATCCAGTCGCTGGAGATTCCGGCACCTGAGAAGCAACGCCTGTTGGCCATGACGCCCTCCAGCTATGTCGGCATGGCGGCTGAGCTGGCGCGGCGGGTTTAAGCCACCTTGTTGGCGGCTTGATCAGCCGCCTTTTTTTCCAGCGCCCGGTCGGCGTAGCGTCCAAAGCGCCAAGAGTCGCCCTCTAAGGTGATGCGACGCCAGGTGTCGCGTTTTTCGCTCGGGGTCATGGCCGGCCAATGCTGCACTTCATCAAATGTGCGCCCGCAACCCTTGCACATCTCGTCGCCCTGGCTGGTCGAGCAGATCGCAATGCACGGCGTGTCGGCGGTGGTCTCGTACCAAGTCAGCCAAGCAGCCAGCGCCTTGGTCGGAAAACTCGCCTCGTCGGCTTCTTCCTCGTGATAAAAAACCAGCAAGGCATAGACCTCGGCGAGTGCGCGCAACTCAGGCGCCAGCGTCACGCCATCGGGCGAAGGCGAGTGCTCGCGCCAATAGTTGATGGCGGCTTCAATGTCTGTGATGTGGATGCCGGGCATGGGTGCAAAAGTCAGAAAAAGTGGAGGGTTGATAGCAAGATTTGAATTATCAACGCGATCCCCATAGACCGCAAAATTCACCTGGAATGTCAATTTCGAATTGCAGCTAATCTATTTTTAGTGTTAAATAGACTTCCGAAGGGGAGTAACTCCCTTGCTTCACTGTGTTGTACATTTCGTCCTTTTCAGACAGTCAACTGCACAGTAAAGCGTAACAACAAGTCGTCAATACGAAGTTCACACTTCCGGCTTGTTGGGCTTTGCAGTCATTGCAAAGTCGAGCCAGACCTTCGATTGGAACCTGCGCAGGTTTGATCGAAGCGTCATCACAAACGGCTCTAACAAGTGCCGTCACTATCGCCCGCTCATCCGTCCTCGCAGGTTTCATTCGAGGTCGTCTTGAGATGACCATGTGTTAATTTTTATTGGAGTGTGAACGTGGAATTATTTTCGACCCCTTGGTGGACGGCCCTGATGGCCATCATCCTGATTGACTTGGTCCTGGCTGGTGACAACGCCATCGTCATCGCCTTGGCGGCCCGCAATTTGCCGGCGCATTTGCAGAAAAAAGCCATCATGTGGGGCGCTTTCGGCGCCATTGCGGTTCGCTCGGTCATGACCCTCGGCGTGGTCTGGCTGCTGCAGATCCCCGGACTCATGCTGGTCGGTGGCCTCGGTCTGATCTGGATCGCTTACAAGCTGCTGTCTGAAGACGGCAACAAAGAGCATGACGGTCCAGCGGCGACCACTTTCTGGGGCGCCATGAAAACCATTGTGGTGGCCGACGCCCTGATGGGCGTTGACAACGTGCTCGGTGTCGCCGGCGCGGCCAAAGGCAATTTTGACCTCGTCATCATCGGTTTGCTGATCAGCGTGCCCATCGTCGTTTACGGCAGCACCATGGTGCTGAAACTGGTGGAACGCTTTCCGGTCATCATCAAGATTGGCGCTGCCGTGCTGGCCTTCACGGCCGCCAACATGATTGTTGGCGAGCAATTGCTGGCTCCGGTCTACGGTACCGCCAAAGACTTTGCCTCGGCTGACATGGTGCATCTGGCTGCTAAATGGGCAACCTATGTCGTCGCTATCGCCGGTGTTCTGGGCTTTGGCTGGTGGGCTGGCCGGCGTAACCGTTCGAGTCAGGCTGCCAACGTCGCAGCGCATTGATCTTTCTGTTTTTCAACCACGACAACGCAAGGAGAAATTCATGGACAACATCATTGTTTACGTTGACGACGCTGCGTATGGCCAGCAACTTCTGCAACCCATGCTGCAAGGCTTGGGTTCAGGGGCGCAAGCCCGTTGGCTTGTGGTCGGCTGCCCGCCGCGCATGACCCACCGTGTGAGCAAATGGCTGGCCCGTAGCGCGCGCGACAGTTGGCGCGCCAAGTGGGCTGAAAAGGTGTTTTCGCAGCTCACACCGATGCTGGCGAACAACGGCGACGAGGTGCACACCTGTATGGCCAAGGTCGATCTCACTGGCCAGACTGAAGCCCTCATCAAACAACACGGCGTAGCGCGCATTTTGGATGCGCGCAGGCCTAAGTTTGGTGAAGATCTGCAACCGGTCACAGCGAAACAAACCCAGGAGCGTCAAGGCGCGATGGGTTATTTCGCCGCTGTGGCAGGCGCCGGTCTGCTGGTCGCAACAGACTGACGAGTCAGCCAGCGCCGCTTGGCGCTGGTATTCTGTGGCCATGAAACTCATTTTCAATTGGCTTTTAAGTGCTGCGGCCTTGCTGGCCGTGGCGTACTTTTATTCAGGTGTGACGGTGACCAGTTTCAGCGCGGCACTGCTCGCTGCCGCCGTGCTTGGCGCGCTGAACATGGTGGTTCGGCCGATTCTGATCTTGCTGACACTGCCGGTCACGGTGGTCACCCTTGGCCTCTTCCTGTTTGTCATCAATGCCCTGTTGTTCTGGGCTGCAGCCAGCCTGCTGAGTGGCCTGGATGTGCGCGGCTTCGGCGCGGCGTTGCTGGGCTCTTTGCTCTATTCAGGGTTGCAGCTTGCGATCGACTTTGTCCTCGAGAACCTGTTCCCGAATTAAAGCGGCCATTTCGCGCGTTCGGGTGTCAATGATCGACGCCTCAATATGCATGTTCTGGCCCGTGCCGCCTTGACCACTGCGGAGCAATTCTTGCGCGGCCCGCAGCCGGTCCAAGGCTGCCGGATAGTCGAGCTGCGCAAACCGGCTCTCGGCCTCTGCCCGAACCGCACGCGACAGCTGGTTTTGCCGGCCCCAAGCGTCGGCGAGCAGCTGCCAGGCCAGCGCATCTTTGGGATGCATCACCACCCAAGTTTGTAATTTGTCCGAGACTTCTGCCGCGCGCCCAGCTGCCAGCAGAGCGCGTGCCTGCACCAGCAGTTGAGCCCGGCTGGTCGCGATGTCAAAGCGCGAAGCAGCTGCCGCTTGCGCGATGCGGCCCGCCTCAAAATCGATCTCAATCGCCAGCAATTCAGCCGCGCTGCGGGCCTCGGGCACCGTCAGTGCCAAAGTTTTCAGCCGCGCCGCCAAGGCCTGCGCGACACCATGCTCTCGCATGCGGCTGGCAGCGAAAGCGCCGCCGTACAAGACGCCAGCCAAGGCGGGCGTCAGCACACGGCTGGCGTTAGGAGCGGGCATCGCACGCTGGCCATCCTCCAACAGCCGACGCAACCCATCCACACCCGGATTGCCCAGCACCTGCGCACGCGCCGCCATCATGGTGTGCAAATGCGCATTGTTCAAGATGGTGTTGGGTGCGCCCGGCACTGCCGTTTGAAGCCGCACACGCGCTTCGGCAATCCGCTGGGTGGTCAGCGGATGCGAGCGCAAATACGGAAACGAGCCGTTGTCATTCAAGCGGGAGGCTTGTTGCAGCTTCTCAAACATGCCGCCCACGCCGTTGGCGTCAAAACCGGCGTCGACCATGACACCAAAGCCGACCCGATCCGCCTCGCGCTCCATGTCGCGCGAAAAATTCAGCTGGCCTTGTACAGCCACCGCTTGCCCTCCCACAATCGCGGCATTCGCCGCTGTTGGGCTTCTGCTGGCGGCCAGCGCGCCAATGATCATTGCGCCGATGACCCACGGCATTTGCCGTTGTTGCTGCGTCATCAGCCGCGAAATATGCCGCTGCGTCACGTGGCTGAGCTCGTGCGCCAAGACAGCGGCCAGCTCGTCCGCACTGCTGACCACCGCGATCAAACCGGTGTGCACGCCAAGATAGCCGCCCGGCAACGCGAAAGCGTTCACACTGCGGTCGCGCACCAGCATCACCGTCCAGGCAAAGCGATCTTCAAGCTCGTTGCTCAGCTCACCGCGGGCGCGCGCCGCTGCCATCAGCGGCTGCCAGATGCCCTGAACGTAGTCACCCAAAACAGGGTCATCGATGTAGTCCGGATCGCGAAAAATACTCGACGCGATGCGGTCGCCCAAACGCCTCTCACTCGCTGCGGCGAGTTCAGAGCCGTCGCCCAGCGAGGGCAACTGGCTGGCCCGGGCCGGTAGCTCCAAGAGCTGAGCCTGCGGGGCACTTCCTGCCGCAAACATCAGCCAACAAGCGAAACTGACACGGCTCAACCAGCCCAGCGTAGAGACACTGGATCGAGAAGTCTTGTTAGCGCAATTCTGGGAAGGCAAGTCGCTCATGTCCTACGGGCTATCGGGCTGGTATCCATGCTGTCATGGTAGCCGCGTTCTTCGTGGGCGGCATGTACAAAGCGTAAAGCTTCCCTCTTATGATGGTGTTCATCACGCTTCTGGAAAACAACATGACAACCACTTCTGCACTGACACATTTTGATGCCCAGGGTCAGGCCCACATGGTCGATGTGGCCGCCAAAGCCACCACCCACCGGATCGCCGTGGCGCAAGGCCGGATCATCATGCACCCGGCCACATTGGCCATTATTTTGCAAGGCACGGCCAAGAAGGGCGACGTACTTGGCATCGCCCGCATTGCCGGCATCATGGCGGCTAAAAAAACCAGCGATTTGATTCCCCTGTGCCATCCACTGGCCCTGACGCGGGTTGCGGTCGAGTTCAATGCCGACGAAGAAGCCAGCTGCATCATCTGCAGCGCCGCGGTCGAAACCGTCGGTCAAACCGGTGTCGAAATGGAAGCCCTGACCGCCGTCCAACTCGCCCTGCTGACCATCTACGACATGACCAAAGCCATTGACCGCGGCATGACCATCACCGATGTCAAGCTGCTGGAAAAGCATGGCGGCAAGTCGGGGACTTTTATTGCGGAGAAGTGAGGGCTGACTTGTTGACTTTTGAGGTGTTGATGTGTTGGTGTGTACTTTTTGTAGAGCTTGTCCCATTCTTGTCCCACTGAGGATTGGCAATGGCTACTTTTCGTTTTCGCAGCAATAGATGGCAGGCGCGTGTTCGTCGACTGGGTTATCCAGATGAAACCCGTAGCTTTCTGATGCACCAAGAAGCCGAGCGATGGGCTAGGACCGTTAAGCCTGGAATTGAACACCAATCGTTCAAATGGCCCTTGAAACTGCTATGCGAAGTCTCAGCGGCATTTGAGAGGGCGGCAGAACGAGCATCCCTTGCCGATCTGCATTTTCACGACTCAAGGCATACAGCAATCACGCAGATGGCCGACAAGTTGCCCAAGGTCATTGAACTTGCTGCCGTATCAGGCCACGAGAGCCTCAAGATGCTGCAACGGTATTACCACCCGAGCCCCCAAACTTCGGCGTTAAAGTTCGGGTAGCGAATCTCATGCTGTTGAGTCCCTTATTTCAGCAGCCTGCTAAAGGCATCCGTTTCCCGCAACACCTCACCGGCTTCTGTGAGGCGCCCCATCAGTAAGGGTCTGCGTGTCTTGACATGATAAATTTCTGAAGCTCGGTGAATGTACTCATGTCAAAGTTTCCACTGTGCGTGACTCGCTGACCGTCAAGCGCCTCAGCAGGGTTGCTATTTGCCAGCGCTCACAGCTGCTTGATCTGCACCTTGCGCCACTTGATCGGTCCACCGGGCGCACCTTTGACGCCGGCGGCAAACTGCAGCGCGAAGGGGCCGCTGGCAAACTGGCTGTTTCGCGCGCTGGCCGTGACGACTCCGTTGAGTTTGACGGACAGATCCGAGCCCTTTGCTGTGATCTCGTAGGTGTTCCACTGTCCGCCAGCTTTGTAGGCGATGGGTACCGGCACGGCCGTGACATCGACGATTGCACCTGTACCGTATTTGGGGTCGGGCCGCAGGTCCCAGATATTCACTTCATAGGATGAGTCGGAGCCGATTTTTTGAGGGTCAGAGGCTCGCAGAAATATACCGCTGTTGGTGTCGGTTTCGGCCCAGAACTCGGCGTAAATGGTGAAGTCCTTGTAAGCATTTTTAGACACCAAAAACCCGCTCTTTCCCTTGTCTGCAACGATGGCGCCAGCCTCGTTTCGCCAATTGGCGTCACCTATCTGGCTCCAGTTTTCCAAGCCTTTGTCGCCATCAATTAACGTCACCCATCCCGGTTCTGGAGACGGGCTAGCGCAACCGAAAACAGTGAAGGTGACAACGGATAACAGCAGGCTGATGGCCGACAAGCGCTTCATGTGAATTTCCTTGGGTGAGTCAACGCATTCGTTTATGAATGTCACGCGGCGACGTTAACACCCTAGTGGTTGTTTTTTTATTGGGGAAAGCCCGGCCCTGCAGTGGGCGTTTCGGCATGCCATTTCAGTCTTGCTGTTCTGTAAACTCAAGCGGTTGAACCCTTTTTTTTATCAGGTGCTGCACCCATGTCCATTCGCTTATTGAGCCCCACATTCTTACTTTCTTGTCTGCTGTGGGTGGGCAGCGCCAACGCGCAGGCTCCGGCGTCGCCAGTCAGCCTACCAACTTACGCGGGCGCTGAGCCCTTCGGTGTCGCCATGGAGGGCTGGGCCTACCCCTATCCAGTGCAAATGCTGCAGTTTGAGTCGGAAGGCCGAACGCTGCGCATGGCTTATATGGACGTGCAGCCTGCTCAGCCTAACGGCAAAACGGTGGTGCTCTTTCACGGCAAAAACTTTGCCGGTGACTATTGGGGCAACACGCTGCACGAACTGTCTGCGCAGGGCTATCGTGTCATTGCTCCGGATCAAATTGGTTTTGGCAAGTCGTCCAAGCCGGAGATACGTTACACCTTTTCCATGTTGACCGAGAACACCGTGCGGCTGCTGGATCAGCTCAAATTAGGCCGTGTCACCATCGTCGCGAACAGCATGGGTGGTATGTTGGGCGTGCATTTTGCCCGCAGTCATCCAGACCGCGTCTCCGCTCTGGTTCTAGAGAATCCTTTGGGCTTGGAGGATTACGTGCTGAGCATTCCGCCACAGCAAACAGCCACACTGGCAAAACTCGAAATGTCCCAGACGCCAGCGAGCTACCGTCTTTTTGTGCACAGCTATTTTCCGACGCACTATCGGCCTGACTACGAGCGCTTTGTCGAGCAGTTTGCTCGGGTTCAACAAAGCGGTGAATATCCGCGGTTTGCACATGTCTCTGCGCTGACTTATCAGATGATTTACGACGGCCCGATTTACAACGAACTGCCAAAGCTAAGCGTGCCGACATTACTGGTCATTGGTCAAGCCGATCGCACCGTGTTCGGACGTCGTTTCGCGCCGCCGGAAGTGGTGAAGCCACTGGGTAACTTTCCCTTGCTCGGCAAAGCGGCTCAACGGCTTATTCCCGGTGCAAAGCTGGTTGAGTTCGAGGGTGTCGGTCATGTGCCGCACTTAGAAATCCCCGAGCGGTTTCATGCTGCTGTGCTTGAGTTCTTAGCCGATAAGCCTTGAACAACGACGCAGTTACGCCCTGCATTTTTGGCGGCACAGAGCGCTTTGTCGGTGGAATCCATCACCGCTTTGAAGTGGTCGAGGTCATACATCAAGAAGGCGATTGGGCGCTGGGTCCGCATGGCCCGTTCGATGTCATTGTGAGCCGACTGAAGCACCGCCCGCCGATTGAGTAATCCCGTCAGTTCATCAGTATCCGCCCTTGATCGCAGACCGGTTAACAAGGCCGTCACGCCATGGATACCGACCACCATGAGCACGGATATGGCGATTCCAAACAAGGCATCCGTCAAACTGCGCTGTGAAAAGTGTCTAGTGAATTGGGGGAATGCCGGTTACCCTGACTCCATCAAGACCTTTCAGACCCAAGTCGACGCCCATCAATGGGCCAGATCGGTTGATTCTGAGATGGACAAAGGGCCGTTTTCTAGTCGGAGCTGGGCTGCGCAGTGAATGCGCGTCAGCTTGATGACACCGCAGGACAAGCGGCGCTATCGGGGCCATTAGAAACCTTAATTCATAAATCGACCGCTGCGCCTTAAACTGGAATTGTTACTTTATCGTTAACCCCCAGGAGACAACCATGTCGACACAAGCGAAATGCCCTTTTTCAAGCGGTGCTCTCAAGCAGCCGCAAGCCGGTGCCCGCACCAATGCAGACTGGTGGCCGAACCAGCTGAACGTGAACTTGTTGCAGCAGCACTCAGCACTGTCAAACCCGATGGGCGAGACCTTCAATTACGCTGAAGAGTTCAAGACCCTGGACCTGAATGCCGTTGTCAAAGACCTGCACGCCTTGATGACCGACTCGCAAGAGTGGTGGCCGGCCGACTACGGCCATTACGGCCCCTTCTTCGTTCGCATGGCTTGGCACAGTGCCGGCACTTACCGCATCGGCGATGGCCGTGGCGGCGCGGGCTTTGGCACGCAGCGCTTTGCGCCCCTCAACAGCTGGCCCGACAACGTCAACCTTGACAAGGCCCGCCGCCTGCTCTGGCCGATCAAGCAAAAATACGGTCGCAAACTTTCCTGGGCTGACTTGATCGTTCTGACCGGCAACATTGCCATGGACTCGATGGGCCTGAAGACCTTCGGTTTTGCGGGTGGCCGCGAAGACGTCTGGGAACCAGGCGAAGAGATTTACTGGGGTCCTGAAGACACTTGGCTGGGCAACGAACGCTACACCGGCGACCGTGAACTTGAGCAGCCATTGGGCGCCGTGCAAATGGGCTTGATCTACGTCAACCCACAAGGTCCGGACGGCAACCCCGACCCGGTTGCGGCCGCACGCGACATCCGCGAAACCTTCGCCCGCATGGCCATGAACGACTACGAAACCGTCGCCCTCTGTGCCGGCGGACACACCTTCGGCAAAACCCACGGCGCCTCTTCGGAGAGCTACAAAGGCCCAGAGCCAGAAGGCGCAAGTCTTGAAGAACAAGGCTTGGGCTGGAAGAGCTCCTTCGGCAGCGGCAAAGGCGTTGACACCATCTCCAGCGGCTTAGAAGGCGCCTGGACGCCAACCCCGACGACTTGGGACAACAGTTACTTCGACACCCTGTTTGGCTACGAGTGGGAACTCACCAAGAGCCCAGCCGGTGCCCACCAGTGGATTCCAAAAGACGGCGCGGGTGCCGGCACCGTGCCAGACGCCCATGACGCATCCAAATCGCATGCACCGTTCATGGCCACGACCGATCTGTCCCTGAGAATGGACCCGGCCTACGAGAAAATCTCACGCCACTTCCACCAGAATCCAGCGGAATTTGCGGACGCTTACGCCAGGGCTTGGTACAAGTTGACGCACCGTGACATGGGCCCGATCTCTCGTTACTTGGGCTCGATGGTGCCCGCAGAGCCGCAAATTTGGCAAGACCCGGTGCCAGCCGTCGACCATGCTTTGGTCAACGCGCAAGATGTTGCGGCATTGAAAGTCACGATTCTGGCTTCTGGCCTGACGATTTCTCAATTGGTCAGCACCGCTTGGGCATCAGCCGCCACCTTCCGTGGCAGCGACAAGCGCGGTGGCGCTAACGGCGCGCGGATTCGTCTGGCGCCGCAGAAAGATTGGGAAGTGAATCAGCCGGCGGAACTGGCCAAAGTGCTGCTCAAGCTCGAAGCCATCCAGAAAGACTTCAACACCGGCGGCAAGAAAATCTCGCTGGCTGACTTGATCGTGCTGGCCGGTTCCGCTGCTGTCGAGGCCGCCGCTAAAAAGGCGGGCCAAGACGTCAAGGTTCCGTTCACGCCGGGTCGCACCGACGCCACGCAAGAGAACACCGATATCGACTCCTTCGCCGTGCTCGAGCCCTCTGCTGACGGCTTTCGCAACTTCATCAAGAAGGGCCACTCGCGTCCAGCGGCAGAACTGCTGATTGACCGCGCCAACCTGATGACGTTGACGGCACCGGAGATGACGGTGTTGGTCGGTGGCATGCGCGCACTGAATGCCAACTTTGGTCAATCCAAAAACGGCGTCTTCACCCAGCAAGCCGAAACCTTGAGCAATGACTTCTTCGTCAACCTGCTCGACATGGGCACGACTTGGCAGAAGTCGGCCACGGCTGAAGGTGTGCTGGAAGGCCGCACAGCGGGCGAAGTCAAGTGGACGGCCACGGTCGTTGACCTGGTCTTTGGCTCCAACTCGCAACTGCGTGCCCTGGCAGAAGTCTACGGCTCCAGCGATGCGAAGCACAAGTTTGCCAGCGACTTCGCCGCCGCTTGGACCAAAGTGATGAACTTGGATCGCTTCGACTTGGCTTAATTCGCAAGCCGCCAGGCCTTCACGGGCCTGACACACACCGCCTCTACTTGGCCCGGGATGCCCGACGCAAGTAGAGGCTGTGTGCGGTGCCGCCTGCGGAAATCCTTTCGGCCATGCTCTGGTTCACCGTGCCGCCCGTGATCAGCCGCATGGTCGGGCCACTGTTTGGCGGCGCTATCGTCTCCATCACCTTTGTCGAAGACACGCATCAGGCTGCGGCACCGCTGGCTTGGTCAACTCACTCGGCATGGTGACCTTGACGACCTTGGGATTTTCGGATGTCCCCCAAGACCGCATGAGCCACGCCACGATCCTCTCAACCATGAGCCAACAGCTCTCACTGAGCTTCGGTGGCGTCCTTGGCGCGTCCCTGGTCAGTGCGGCGTCGTGGTGGCACGGCGGCGACGCGGTGCACCTGCATGCCGAAGACTTCTCACCGGCCTTTGTCGTGGTCGGGCGGATCACCCTGCTGTCGCTTGTCTCGTTCTTGCGGCTGGACCCCAAAGAGGGTGCCGGTCTGCGCTAAGCAAGTGGCCGGATCGCTGCTGTAAGCGTCGGGGCCGGACACCTTGAAACGCTCTAGATAACAGCCGTAATGGGCGCTCCACTGGAATGCTTTGTCGTCCGCCAGCAAGGCCGGCAAGATACTCAAATGACCTTCGACGACTTGTATGTCCGCAGCGCCGATGGCCCGCAACAAGCCTTCCAGCAGCAGCGCGTCTGACAGCAAATAAGTCGCGTACATCGCCGGCGTGGCCACCCATGCAGCCGTTTGATCGGTGCTCAATTCGGCCATTTTGATAATCGCCGTGCTGATGTCCAGAGCCGACAAACGCTCAGCCGATGTCCTTGTTTCGCCGGCCAGCAAACGAACGGCCGGTGCCACGCCCCGCGTGACGGGCCGACTGATCGCCGTCAACGTCGGCTGCGGCCCGAGCGTTCGGCTCAGGTCGCTGAACTTGTCGTCCAATAAACGCCGGGCAGCTTGAAGGTCTTGCGCCGACATCGGTTGCAGCTCGCATGCAGCGACGGCAGATTGACGCAAGCTCGTACACAACAGTTGGTGCCATGATTTTTGGCCCAGCGCCCGGCCGTCGCTGGTGTTTGCGCCGGCAATTTGCAAACTACCGCCGCCGATATCAAGCACATGGCTGGTCCTCAACTTGGTGCCCAAAACTTGGCGCGCGGAGGCATAGGCATAAGCGCCTTCGACCGACTGCGGCATCACCAGCACGGCCACGCCAGTGTCGGCCTGCAAGCGCGCCATCAGCGCCGCTGTGTCGCCGCCCGCTTGTTGCCAAGCCAGCCGCCAAGCTGAAAATGTCGCAGCGACACGCTCACACTGCGCCGACAAGCCAGCGTCCAGCGGCAAATTTTTCAGCGCTGCGGCGGTTGGCAAGCGCGTCTCACCCAGGCCCAAGCCAGCCCACAAAGGCGACAAAAAATCAATGTCTACATGCGCTTCAGCGGCACTGTTAGAAGCCCCGACCCGAACCCCCGACGAACCCACATCGAAGGCCATCCGACACGTCGGTTCAGCCTGAGCCACCCAGCCCGCACAAGCCATGGCAAGCCCCAGCGCCCAGCGGCGAAATGTCGTCCCCCTGATCATCGGCGCGCAATGGCCTTAAAGATGCAGGTAGCCCAGTGCGCCGGCCACCAGACCGAAACCTGTGGCGCCAAAAACGCCGAACAGCATCCAGCGCTTGCGTGTCAACAGCGTGATAGCGGCCAAGGCAATCGCGATTTGGAGCAAGGTCGTGGCCATGGCCCAGCGCTCGTGCACGTGCATTTCCATTTCGCTGTTTTTATTGGCCGTGTCAACTTCAGCCTCCAGCTTTTCAGCCTGCGTTTTGATCTCGGCTTTTTCAAGCTGGTAACGGTCAACGGCTTGCTTGAATTTTTGCTGCGCCTCGCCGGTCGTCAAGACCACCGAAAGCTCGGCCAAGTTCTGCTTGTTGCTTTTGGCCTGGTAGTAATTCCATTGATTCGACGCCGCCGTTTTGACAATCGAGGCTTCATTTTTGTACAGCAGCGCGGCATTTTGCGAATGCCCGCCAAGGTAACCAAAAATAGCGCCGACGGTGGACAACACCGCCGTCAAGACTGCGAGCCTGGACGTGAAGTTGTCGCCGCCATGCTGTGCCACGTGTTCCATCTCGTGGTCATGGGGCCCGTGCACATGAAATCCGTGATCCGACATAACTGGTCTCCTGGTGTTGATGCTCGGACAGGGTTATACACCGGCGACGGCGCGACCTGCCGCCAGCCGTTTCAGCGGCTGATATTTTTGTCCAACCAACCGGCCAGCCAATCCCCAATTTTCAGACTGTGCTTGTCCTGCATCAGCATGTGCGATGCGCCCGGCAGACCGACATCCGCCAACACCACCATCTCGGCTTTGCCACCGGCTCGATTGGTCGCCGCCACAAATTCGCGACAAGCCTTCAAGCGCGGTGCCCAGCGCGGCGCCTGGTCCACATAGTCACCCCACAACACCAGAATCGGCATGCCGAGGTAGGGCTTCAGGTCGTCGCTGGCCGCAGGGCACGCGCCGGGCTCGATCGCCACCATCCCGGCAATGCCGCGTGTGTCCAGAGCGGCTGTTTGAAAAGGGAAAATCCCCGATTGGGAATGGCTGACCAAGACCGCGCCGTTCAACTTCTGCGCCAGTTCTGACAAAGCCGGAACCGTAGGGTTCGGCGTCGGCAACGCGTTCAGCCAGTCCGGCACCATCTGCTTCCAAAACTCAGCCTGCGCTTCCAATGGAAACTGCATGCCGGGGAAAACCTCCGGGTACTTCGGGCCGAAGCGAAAGATAGCCCACGCCCCTTCTTGGGCAGCGCCAAAAATTTGCGGCAGGGTCTCCGGTCCGGCCTTGCCCGCCTTGACTTGCACGATGGACGACGGGTCGGCTGCAGACCGGCCGCGCGAGACCTGGTCGATCACGTAGGTTGGGAAGCCGCGCCGCACAAACAACTCGTCCCAGCCCATGCGGCCGTCCGGTGTGGACTCCCATGTTTTACCGGTCAGGCAACAACCGTGGATGAACACCAGCGGGCGGCGCTGCGCGTCAACCGGCACCTGATAGCGCACATACATCTGCTCGACCGCAATCGTGCCGGCCGGTGCATAGGCCGGCAAGAGGGACAAATGGCTGGAAGTGACGTTGCGGCCACCGACAAAAAAACTGCCTTGCTTGGCAATGCTCAACGGGCCTTCATCTGCACTTTTAGCGCCCGGCGCAGCGCAGCCGCTCACGATGAGCGAGGCCGCGGCCAGCAGCCATAGGGCTGTGATTTTTTTCATTCTGTCTCCTGGGTGGTTGTCAATCCGCACTGAGTTGTGCTGCCGCAGCGCTGGGCAGTGCCGCCATCATATCTGCGTCGTAAGTCGGCGGCGACAGCAAATGCTCGCTCAAAAACGCCAACGTGCGCTCGCCGGCCAAGTGCGAGCTGGCCGCATCAAAGGCTTGACGTCGCGCCACATCAAAGCCGTAACGTGCGTCATAAACATACGATTCGACGGCCGGCTGTTGCGCCACAAAAAGCCCGACAGTGATCTCTGAAATCCAGCGCCTGTCGCGCGGAAAATGCGCCATCACCGGGCACTTTGCTTGCCGCTTGGCATCTTGCGGGAGTGTCATGCCGCCGCCGTAATAACTGACGGCCGCTGTGATCCCCTCCAGCTCGCAGGCGGCGCGCCAGGCGAGCAGCCCGCCCCAGCAATAGCCCAACAAGCCCACCGCGCCGGTCAAGGTGTTGAGCTGCGCGTGCTCAATGGCCGCTTGAACGTCGAGCATGACTTTGTCGGTGGGCATCGGCTCGACAGGCCTGACAAGGTGCCAGCCACGGCTGGAGCCGTTGAATTCGTGCCGATAACTAAAGTCAACGCCGTAAAAACCGCGGTTATAGGTTGACGGCACGACCGCCAGATAGCCCCGTGCCGCGAATTTTTCAGCGATGGCACGCCATGGCGCGCCGATTTTGAATCGCTCTTGTTTCAGCCGGGCCGGCCGGCCACCCACATGACTCGACTCACCGTGAAATCGTTGGTCCATCTCCTGCAAGATCACCACCGCCGCACGCGCCGGTTCGAGCGGGGTGGCGACATAGGCAGGAAACTCAAAGCTGTCGCTCGCCGTCAGGTTGATGTAGTCACCCAGAATTTTTTTCATAGGACTTCAATCTCTACTTGTCGATTTTCAAGAGGCACTCAGCACGGCCCGCGCAGTCTGCTTCAACGCACCGATCCAGCCTGGCTTGGACTGGACCACCGGCTCGAACCGCCCGGAGAACAAAAACTGAATCAAGGCTTCTCGCTGGGCCGGGCTTTCGGCCAAGATGTGGGCCACGGCAAGCACGCCGTCCTCTTGCAGGGTTTGCCGCTGCAGCCGCAAGCCGATGGCCACACCCGCGATGTCCAGCGACAAGCGCGCGGGAATCTGCAACGGGCTTCGCCACACAAACTTCAGGCCGTTGGCGCTCATGTCGACCACCTGCACCGGGTGCACTTGGAAGGGCACTGCCGGGTGGCGGATGTCTTGCGGATCGTAGGAGCTGACGTTGAGGGTCGCATCAATTTGAAACCGCTCTTCAGAACGCAGGCGCGGCCGGTCCTTGACCAAGACCAGCGCGACCAGGAAATGCAGCAGGTTGAAGACGCCCAAAAATACCAACCACGGCATCGCCAGATCAGCAGCACCCGCCTGCTGGTTGACCCAACCCGCGGACACAATCGCCATCAGCGTCAGCAGGGTCAGGCTCAAGATGGTTCTGAATATCAGGCGGTCTGAAGAAGCGCTGATCTGCGAACCCTTGGGCGTTACTTTGAAGACTGTGCTGCTGCGCCTGAGCATCCCCGCGACAGCGGAACGCGCCATGCGCACCGCCATCACCATCGACAGCGACGAGGAGATGATCGGGCTGAAACGACCCCGGCTGATCCAGGTCAAGCTGAACAAATTAACCACCACCGTGGGCATCACCAGCATGTACAAATCAGACGTTTGTTCAATCCGCATGATGCTCAAACCGGTCAGCAAACAGATCACTGGCGCCAGCATCATCGCCAGCGTGAAGAACGGATTGATCAACCAATAAAACGGCATGTACAACAGGCGCTGCATCAGCGTGAGACGCGGGTTGTGCAGCGGCCCGTCGGCCAGAAACATGATTTCAATCGCGCCTTTGCACCAGCGGTCGCGCTGAATGAAAAAGGCATCGATCGACTCGGCCGCCAGCCCCACCGACAGCTGCCGGTTCAAAAACTGAGTGGTCCAACCGCTCGCCAGCAGCTTGAGTGTGGTCAGCTGGTCTTCGGTGATGCTCTCGCTGGGGAAGCCGCCAATATCTCGCAAGGCCGCAGTCCGCAACATGGCGCAAGAGCCGCAGTAAAAAGCACAGCCCCAGGCGTCGCGTGCGGGCTGAATTTCCCTGAAAAACAGCGCTTGTTCGTCGGCCACACCGCCGCCCAAGCCGAGGTTTTGCTGGACCATGTCCGGGTTGTAAAAAGTTTGTGGCGTCTGCAGCACCGCCAAACGCGGGTCGGCAAAAAACGGCAACGTAGCGCGGACAAAATCACGGTGCGCGGCAAAGTCAGCATCCATCGTGACGATGAAGTCAGCCGTGGTCAGCGCCAACGAATGGTTCAGGTTGCCGGCCTTGGCATGCGTGTGTTCGGGCCGCGTCACGTAGTCGACTTGCCACACCTGGCAGCGTTCTTGCAGCCAAGCGCGGTTGCCGTCGTCCAGCACTTTGACACGCAGGCCCGGGTAGTCCACCGCCTTGGCGGCCAGCACGGACTTTTCGAGCACCTCAAAAGGCTCCCGATAGGTCGGTATCCATATTTCAACGCTGGGCTCTTTGTCCGTTGTCAGCGCAAGAGTGGCCAGCGGCGGCGTGCGTTCCAGCGTGCGGCTCAGGCTCAACCAAAAGACGCCCGACTCCAGCAGCGCCAGGGTTTCGATCACCAAGTACGTCCAGGCCAGCCACGTCTCCGGAGCCCCGCTGAGCGGCAAGGTGAAGGTAAAGCGCCACAGCAGGTAAAAGCCGTTGGCGACCATCACACCCCAACACACCATGCGCCGGTTGCCGGGGTCTTGCGGGCTGAGCGTCGACAAACCCCAAGCCCCCAAGCCCAGCACCGCGCACAGCGCGATCAGGTTCCAGGCTTCAGAAAACATCGGCTAAAAAGCTCACCGAGCGCATCATCCATTCCGACCCGTGAGACAGTTGGGCGTGGACTTTTTGGCCCGTCATGCAGTTGGATTCGCGCTTGATGCGTGCCGCAAACGCGGCATCGGGTTGAACCCAGACGCGGGCGCTGCCCTCGCGGTCGCGGCTGTCGGAGGTCACCGCCAGCGACTGCTTGGGGCTGCTGCCGTAGACCGGGTAAATCCGGCTGATCTTGCCACCGTAAAAATGCCATTCGCCAGCCACCCGAAAGGCGATCGGCGCGCCCACGCGGTAGTCTTTCAAGTCACTCACCGGCACGCTCAAGTCGACGAAGGACTGGCTGCACAAGACGTAATGCGCGATCAAATCACCCGGTGCCAAAAAAGCCCCTTCGGTGACAAACGGCCCCATCAGCAATCCCTGGCCGGGCGTGCGAACACCGGCCAGCGGCGGCTCTCCCGCCATGCCGGCGGGTTGCAGGCTGCCAGTCCAGAACTCCAGCTCACTGATGCGCAAGCGGACTTCATCTAACTTTTGCTGCGTCGCACTGACGTCGGTGCTGCCGGCACGCTCACCGACAAAGCCATTTTGGGTCAGCGCCATCAGGTTGTTTTTAGCCCGGCTGGCGTTGGCCGTGGCAATCTCGCGGGCTACCTGGGTGCTTTCGCTGCGCAGCTTGACGATGTCGAGTTGCGCCGGGCTGATGAAACCCCGCTCGGTCAAGTCTTGCTGGCGGCTGAATTCGCGGCCGTCGCTGGCCATGTCGAGGTCAGCCCGGCGCAAGTCGCCTTGACGCGCCACCAACTCAAGCTGCAAGCGCTGTTTTTCGTCGGCCACAAAACTGCCGGCCCGCTTTTGCAGCATCCGCTCTTGACCGCGCAGGGCCAGCAGTTGGTCGGCCAGCCGCGTTTTGAGCGTGACGATGGTTTGCGGCTTGTCTTCAAACAGACCGGTCGCGCTGCTGTTGATGTTCAGCACCACGGCCTCGACCGGCGAGCGCAACTCGACCATGGGCGCGTTGACCATCGCCTGCGACGGAAAACGGTTGAAGAGCCGCGGTATCAAGATCAGACCCAGGGCCAGGAAGAGCGCGACGACGAGAGATTTTCGGAGCATGGTGAGACCGTCTTTAACTGTTGCAGACAGAGGCTGCCGGGCGGGAGATTGGAGGGCGCCTTTGCGCCATCTGCTGCAGTTCTTCTAACAACAGGTCGCAGTCCATCGGCTTGACGATGTGTTGGTCGAAGCCGGCGTTGTAAGCCCTGGCTTTGTCCTGTTCCGTGCCATACCCGGTCACGGCGACCAGCCGCGCGGCTGACTGCAGCGGCATGGCTTTGAGTTGCCGCGCCAAGCTGTAGCCGTCCATGTCGGGCAGGCCAATGTCCAGAATGGCGACATCAAAGCGCTTCTGCTCTGCTTGCTGCAGGGCCTCTTCGGCGCTGTAGGCGAGAGTCACCCGGTGGCCTTCAAACGCCAGCAACATCGCCAACGGTTGGGCGGCATCCCGGTTGTCGTCAACCACCAGAATGTCCAGTAATTGGGTCGCGCGGGCCGGCTCAGGCGGCGCCAGTGGCACAGCCGGCGCCGGTCTGTCCTGGCTCTGGGCCAGCAGCGGCAAGCTCACGCTGAAGGTGCTGCCATGGCCGACACCGGCGCTGTACACGCTGACCTCGCCGCCGTGCGCCTCGACGATGCTCTTGACCAACGTCAACCCCAAGCCCAGTCCACCCATCACGCCGTCGGTGCTGCGTTTGGCCTGCATGAACAGATCAAACACATGGGGGGCCAGCTCGGCGGTGATGCCGATGCCGTTGTCTTGCACACGCAGGTGCGCCTGCGACTGGCTTGCGGACAACGTCAAGGTCAACACCCCCTGGGGCGGCGTGTAGCGTGCGGCATTCACCAGCAAGTTGGTGACCACCTGCACCAGGCGGGTGTTGTCGCCCAGCACCCACACCGGTGCGGCGGGCAACTTCAAGTCCAGCCGGTGCCCGCGGTGCTCGACCAGCGCGCTCAATTGTTCGACAGCAGCGTGTATCACCTCGACCACATCAACCGGTTTTTTCTCAATATCGACCTGACCCCGCGTCACCCGTGAGACATCGAGCAGGTCATTGATCAAATGCTCCATGTGGCTCACCTGGCGGCGAATGATCTCGGCGTTGTCCGTCACGCCGCGCTGATCCAGCGCGGGATGCCGCAACAGTCGGGCGGCAGAGCTGATGCCGGACAAGGGGTTGCGCAGCTCGTGGCCGAGCATGGCCAAAAAGTCGTCTTTGCGTTTTTCTGTTGCATGCGCCAACGCCACCAGCTTCAGCTGTGTAGACCGGTGCTTGGCGCCGAACCAGCTGATCGTCAGTCCAACGATCAAGAAAGTCACGATTTGCAATTGTTGGAGGTGATCAATCGCCCCCCCCCAGCGGACGCCAACGCTGTACAAGCCAGCCCATAGACACAAAAAAGTCGCCAGCAGGGCGGGTCGAAAACCGCCATAAATCGCCCCGATCATGATCGGCAGCGTGATCCCCAGCATCGGGGCCTGGCCTTGCAGCTGAGGCGACACCTGGTGGACAGCGAGCACGGTGACCAAGCTCAGGAGCACCCCGGCGTAGGGCGTCCAAGTTGCCTGCGGCCGCGGCCGCGGCGGGACGCTGACGCGGTGTTGCGACTGGCGCCGGTCATATTGATCAGGTGTTTTTGAAACCATTTAAATCGACAATAAAAATGTATTGATCTGTTTAACTTAATTTAGCATAATTAATTGAACTATTAAAACCAATTGCAAAAAGGCAATCCACAATGCCCGTCACTGTTGCGACTTTGATCACTTTGTCCACTCACATGCTGTTGTCCCTGGGTGGCTTAGCCCATGCACAAACCCCGCCACGGGCCAGCGTCAGCAGCGAGACCCGCTACAATTTCTCGCCGGTCAACCAGTACAACCTCGAACTGATGGCGACCTACTGGAACCCGATCCTCGACTACGTGTCCGACAAGAGTGGCGTGCGACTGAACCTGCGGCTGGGCCGCACCTCGGCAGAAACCACCGCTGCCGTCGTCGCCGGCGAATCTGACTTTGCCTTCACCAACCACCTGTTCAGCCCAGAGCGCACGAAGTTGGGCTGGAAAGTTTTCGGCCGGCGCAATGCACCGCCGGTGTCAGGGCAAATCGTGGTGCGCGCTATGTCGCCCATCAAGACCTTGGCTGACTTGGAGGGTAAGACGGTGGCCTTCCCCGGCACAGAGGCCTTGGTGGCCTACAAAGTACCGTTTGCACAACTGAGTGAGAAAAAGATCAATGCCACGCCCGTCTTTGCCGGCAACCTTGACGCCGCATTCAGCCAAATGCTCGCCGGCAGGGCAGACGCGACGGGCTCGAACTCGCAGATGGTGGCGGAATACGGCGCCCGCGAAAACCGCCTGTTCCGAGTGCTCTGGAGCTCCACCCCTTTCAACGACTTGGCGCTGATGGCATCACCGAGGGTGCCGCCGGCCAAAGTCCAAGCCGTCGCCAAAGCGTTCATAGGCATGCACAAAGACCCGGTTGGCCAGCAAGTGCTGGAACAAGCCGCCGACGCCGTCCAAGCCAAAAACCCGATCTCATTCACAGCGTCCACCGACGCCGACTACGCGGCCTACCGCGACTTTTACCGCCGCGCGCCGGCCAGCTTGCGCTGAGCGCCGTTGCAGCGCCTGACCTTCAGCATGGACATGACCCGATTGGATTTATCGTGAAGCGTTTCTTTCCTTGGAAAGCCCCGGAGTCTTTGGCTTCGCGTGTTTTCTTGATTTACGCCGTGTCCATTGTGGTGTTTGGCTTGACCGGCTTTGGCCTGTTGATGGCCAAGCGCTTCTCGGTTCTCATTGAAGACAACTTGCAAAATGTGCAAAAAATGGTGGTGCTGTCGATGCCCACGCTCTCCAGCAGTGCGGTCATCGGGGACTTTGACACCATTCAGCGCACCTTGGCGGCCCTGGTCCCGAACTCACCGCTCAGCGAAGCCCTTTACCAAGACAAGCAAGGCGGCTCGCTCCAGACAATAGAACCCTCAGAACTCCATGCCCCTGAATGGCTCTTTGACTTGGTGAGCGCGCGCCTGCCCGACGTGCGCTATGCAGTGCGTGCGGGTGGCCGGGACTATGGCCAATTAACGCTGCGTTTTGATGCCTTTCAGATCGCTAACCAGCAATGGCGCTTGACGCTAAGCATGACCGCCTTTGTGCTGCTGGGCCTGGGCATCGGGCTGACGATCATGCGCTACATGCTGAGGCGCTGGCTGGGCAACTTCGACCATCTGCAGGCCTACGAAGCCGAAGTGCTGGCCGGGGTCGTCAATGCTGAGGCCGGCTCTTCTGAAGATGCCCCGCTGGAGATCAGGCAGGCGATTGCCGTCATCAACCGCACCGCCGGCAGCTTGCGGGCGCAGTTTGGCCAGCGCATTGACCTGTTGATGGACTCCCTCATTCAGCACAAAAAAGCCATGGACGAAGCGACCATCGTCTGCGAGCTTGACGCTGAGGGCCGGCTGACCTATGCCAACGACCGCTTTGTGGCAGCCATCGGCCTGCCGCGCACCACGCTGATCGGCCGGCGCTTGCAAGACATCGGCTCCTACAACTTCGAAGACCTTGATGGCTGGCAACCGACGCCGCAGATCTGGCATGGTGAGGTGCAGATTCATGACCCGCAGGGCCACCGCTACTGGCACCAACGCAGCATTGTTCCGATTTTTGATGCCGCCGCGCAGGTTGAAAAGTTCATCTGCATTGACATCGACGTCAGCGCGCAAAAAAAATCCGAGCGCGATCTGCTCGACCAGGTTCGCCGCCAAAATTTACTCGCTGAATTGGGCCAGCAAGCGCTGACGGATCAAGACTTGAACAGGCTGGTGAAACGCATCGTTGAGGCAGCCAGAAGCAGTCTGCAGACCACCCATTCAGCCTTGATCGTGCGCACCCCGGAGCGCGCCCAGCCCTATTTGTTGGCCGGCTCGGGCTGGACCGCCGAATGGCTGGGCCGCGACATGCCGCAGGCCGCGGGCACGCATGCCAAGAGGCAGGCCGACACCACCCTGAAACTGCTTCCGGCAATGTTGGAGGCGCATCAGCTCCGCAACGCCAACGTGTATTCGGTTGATTCGGTTGATTCGGTTGATTCGGTTGATTCGGTTGATTCGGCAAAATACACCCTGACACTGGCTGTCGCGTCAAAAGAAAGACGTTATTTCACCGATGCAGACCACACGTTTCTTAAAAACATGGTCACCATTTTGACCGTGGCGATGGAAAAAACCAGACTGCGCGACCACTTGGTTCACTTGGCCCAATACGACAGCCTGACCGGCTTGCCGAACCGGAGCTTGCTGCTGGACCGGCTGCAACTGGCGCTCAAAGCCGCCTATCGCCAAGGCACTCGCCTGGCTTTGATTTACCTCGACCTGGACCGCTTCAAGCAAGTCAACGACACCTTGGGGCACCCGGCCGGTGACCTGCTGCTGGTCAAAGCCGCGCAGCGGATGACGTCTTGCCTGCGCGCAGGCGACACCGTGGCACGGCTGTCGGGTGACGAGTTCGCCATCATCTTGCCCGACTTGGAACACATCACCGATGCGGAACTCGTGGCTAGAAAAATCTTGGCAAAGTTAGCCGAACCCTTTGACTTGAACGGCCAGGAAGCCTATGTCACAGGGAGTATGGGCGCGGCCATGTACCCGGAAAATGGCGCTGACCCCGCCACTTTGGTGCGCAGCGCCGACCGCGCGATGTACGCCACCAAAGAAGCTGGGCGCAACGATTTTTACTTTTACAGCGACGACATGAATGCCGACGAAACACAGCGGCTCGAATTCGACGCCATGCTGCGCGGGGCCTTGGCTCGAGACGAATTTTTCTTGCTCTACCAACCCAAAGTGGATTTACTGGACGGCCAGATTTGCGGCTTTGAGGCTTTGCTTCGCTGGCGACATCCCCAGCGCGGCGTGGTCAGCCCGACCGAATTTATTCCTTTGCTTGAAGACAGCGGTTTGATTGTCATCGTCGGCGAATGGGTCTTCAACCGTGTGGCGGAGCAAATCATCTGCTGGCAAGCTGACGGCGTGGAGGTGCCGCGCATCTCGATCAATTTGTCGCCGCGTCAGTTCACCGCCCCCAACCTCGACGCGCAAGTGCAAGCCATGCTCGCCAACACCGGGGTTGACCCCAGGCTGCTTGAGTTTGAAATCACCGAGTCGAGCCTGATGCACAACCCCGCCCTGACCACCGCGCTGCTGGAGCGCTTCCGGTCTTACGGTCTGAGTGTGTCGATTGATGACTTTGGCACCGGCTATTCCAGCCTGTCTTACCTCAAGCGCTTTCCGCTGGACACTCTCAAAATCGACCGCACTTTTATTCGCGACTTGAGCGCCGACTCCGAAGATGCCGCTATCACCTGGGCCATCATCAGCCTGGCGCACAGCCTGAAACTCAAAGTCGTAGCCGAGGGCGTCGAGACCGCCGAACAGCTCGACATGCTGCGCGACCGGGCCTGCGACGAGATTCAGGGCTTTTACTTTTCCATGCCTGAATCTGCTGCCGATTGCGCGTTGATGCTGCGCGAGCAACGGCGGCTGCACTGGGTCACAACGGGCATGACGTCAGGTGCAGGCGTCTGGCGCAGGCGCGATGGTGCGGCGTCGCCAGCCGGCGCCAACAGCCAGGCGGCATTGGCTGTCGTCCAAGCCGCGTAGTCCTGCGGATAAGCCCGCCGGAACCGGTCCAGATACAACTCAGCGTCTGCGCGCTGGCCAGCCAGCAAGGCGCTGGTGATGAGTTGCTCCACCACCCTGGCCTCCGGCGAATAGTGCAAGACACGTAGCGCCAACGCCTGCATCGCCGGTGCGTTGGCGGGCGTCACGTCGGTCGTCAGCAGCCTTGCGAAACGCACTTGCGGCGCAAACAACCACGAGTCTTGCACCTGGGACAAGGTGTCCAGCTGGTAGGCAGGCCAGCGTTTGGCAACGGGCACAAAGAGCTGCGTGACGCGGACGTAGTCAAAGCCAACATAAGCCAAAGCCAGCAGGACGGCGGCAGCCGCGGCACGCAAGGCCGGGCGGGATTTGGGGCTGCAGCGCTCAGCGGGTGGGTCCGTTTGCTGTGACTGCCTGGACGGCCTAGACGTCCATAGCCACGCCACGCACAGCAACAGCGACAACTGAAACGGGCCGTACCAGAGCGGGTATTCCAGCAGGCTGTGCACGCCGATCACCGCCAGCACCGCCCACGCCATCTGCCGCGCCGGGTCGGTGTCGCGCCAGGGCGCAGCGCGTTGCACGGCCCATGCCAAGCCAAGGCACAGCAGCAACGCCGCCGGAATGCCCAGCTCCACGGCAACATGCAGCGGCAAGTTGTGCGCATTGCCCAGAATGTCAGTGAAACGCGCGCCAGGGTAAGCGGTGATGAAGTGCGCGTAGTCCAGTTCACCCCAGCCCCACCCGAACCACGGCTTTTGCGCGATCAAGGTCAGCACATTGGCCCACAGCACGCGCCGACTGTCAGCGCCGGTGTCTGCCAGACGTTCCCACAGGCCGCCACTGCTGGTGCCGGTCGCCAGGTTCAGCAACGCCGGCAACAAAGCCACTGCGGCGCCATACATGAGCAGCGCCAACACAGCCAGCACGGCCACGGAGCGACGGCTTGAACGCTGCCACCACAGCGCCAACCCCAGGATCAGCGCCCACTGCAACAAGCCGGTGCGGGAACTGCTG
>Ga0208916_10000048_pt1 | contig 48839 bp, 43 predicted proteins | sample DEB19_08_DNA_5_FD_184523 | JGI IMG/M metagenome (GOLD analysis project Ga0208916, IMG submission 184523) | Aqueous microbial communities from the Delaware River and Bay under freshwater to marine salinity gradient to study organic matter... | ecosystem: Environmental > Aquatic > Marine >... | reverse complement strand
CCCTGCAGCAGCCTCGCCATCGACATAGCGCCACGAAGCCGGATGGTCGGCGCTGGCATGAACCAGCAACAAACCGTCCTGCGCCACGGTGAGCGGCAAATGCGACAAAAATTCCCGATGTGCAGCGCTCAACTGCTCGTGTGTCCACTGTGCACTCTGTGAGCCCAGGGTGGCCTCTGCGCCTTGCGCCGAAGGCGGATTCAAAGCCATTTCATCGTGGTTACCGAGCAGCACCAGCGCCCCTTGCAAGGCCAAGTTCATCACTTCGTCGAGAACCGCCACAGGGTCTGCGCCGTATCCCACCAGATCGCCCAAAAAGGCAAACTGATCCACGCCCTGCTGGCGCGCATGGGCCAGGCAAGCCTGCAAGGCTTGACGGTTGGCATGGATGTCAGAAATCAGGGCCAGTTTCATGGGGATCTTCGCTGCCATGATGACAGTCCATTGGGGTGCAGAGCTTGCCCCAGATCAAGTTTGAGGCACATACCCGACTGTATCCAACCGAGCACGCTCAGACTACAAAACTCAGACTTTGCGCTGAATGCCCACGGGCAATCGGCCCACCCCGGTCCATTCCGGAGACTGAAACCAAGGGTCCTCTTGCAGGTACGCCCGCAACATAGGCAAGGCATCGTTGCCCCAAAACACCTGGCCATCGACCACAAAACTGGGCACCCCAAACAAGTTCAGCGCGATCGCTTCGTCGGTATTGGCTTTCAGGCGCTGCTTGACTTCGGCGCTGCCCACATCGGCCACAGGAGCCAGATCGGCATTGAGCGCAGCCAGACGCACGGCATCGGCGGCCTCTTGGCCGGTGCACCACACATGCCGAAAAATCTTCTCGCAAACGAAGCGGTTGGGCTCGCCAGCCGGATCGCACGCCGTGGCCAACCGCAACAAGCCCAAAGAATTGAAAGGATGGCTGGCGGGCAGCTGCAAAGGCGTGCCTTGCGCGCGGGCTTGCCACTGCACCTGCCGGTAAGTCCAGTCGCGCTTGGCGGGGATCTCTGCCGGGCCCAACTGGCCGTGGTGGTGCAGCATGGCACCAAAGACCACCGGCTTGTGCACCACCCGGTAACTGATGCCCTGCAAGGCTTGGGGCAAAGCATCGAAGGCCAGCCACGCATAAGGAGAAATAAAGTCGAGGTAGAAATGAATGGTTTTCATGGTGTGGTGCCAAGTGCCCAAAAAATCAAACGCGTCAGCGGTCCATCGCTTGGCGCTGGCGCAAACGCTCGGGAATTTGCGCCCAGACCTGGCGCTTTTCTTCGTCGGTGGCCCGGCTCCAGCCACCGATTTCGGGCAGTGTGCGCAAACACCCATCGCACCAGCCCGCGCTGGGGTGCATCAAGCACAACGACACACACGGCGATGGCACCGAATTCGGTGCAGGCGGTATCGCCTCGGCCAACACCTGCTCGGCGCGTTCACTGAGTTTTTTCCAATAGTGCTGGCTCATGCACGTACCTTTGTTGAATCGGGTGCATCAGCTGCCTCAGATGCGACTTGCGCCACATCGGCCAGTGGTGCACCCGTCAGGCGCTTCAGGTCTTCGGGTTGCAAGCGGAACACGCCGTGCGGGTGCCCGGCTGCGGCCCAGACTTCGTCAAAGCGCCACAGGTCCTGATCGAGCAAGGTCACTGGCGGCTTGAGGTGCGCCACGGGCGAGACACCACCAATCGTGAAGCCCGTCTGCGCTTTCACAAAATCGGCATCGGCCCGACCGATCTTGCCCACCAAAGCCGACACTTTCTTTTCGTCCACCCGGCGGTCGCCGGAAGTGACCACCAACACGGCCACACCATCTTCCTTGCGCTTGAAGATCACGCTCTTGGCGATCTGGCCCAATTGCACACCAAGGCCATCGGCGGCCTCTTGTGCGGTGCGGGCCGCACCATCGAGCATGACCGGGACATGGGGGTGCGAAGCGTCTTGCAAGGCCTGCGCAACGCGCTGCACGCCTTCGGGCAGCGCATGGAGTTCTGATCCGCACATGCTTCAGCCCGCCCGGTTGTTGAGGATGGCCGTGGCCACCCGCGACTGGGTTTTGCGGCCCAGAAAGTCGCTGATGAACGCCCCCGCGTCGATCAGCTTGTCAAGATCGATCCCCGTTTCAATGCCCATGCCGTGCAGCATGTAAATCACCTCTTCAGTGGCCACGTTGCCCGTGGCCCCTTTGGCATAAGGGCAACCGCCCAAACCGGCCGCAGACGATTGGAAATTCCAGACGCCCATTTGCAGCGCCGCCAGCGTGTTGGACAGCGCCTGGCCATAGGTGTCGTGAAAGTGGCCGCAAATATGGTCTACCGCGAAATGCTGCTGCGTTGCCTCGATGGCCTTTTGCACCTTGAGTGGCGTACCCGCCCCAATCGTGTCAGCCACATCCACGCGCTGCACGCCAATTTGCTTCATCAAACCCGCCAGATACGCCACACGCTCAGGGGCCACATCGCCCTCGTAGGGGCAACCCACGGTGCAGCTCATGGCACCGCGCACCGCGATGCCAGCGGCCAAGGCCGCCTGTACCACGGGCGCAAACCGTTCGATGCTTTCGGCGATTGAGCAATTGATGTTTTTGAGGCTGAAGGCCTCGCTGGCCGCACCAAAAACCACGATTTCATCAGGCTGTGTTTTGAGGGCCGCTTCAAAACCCTGCAAGTTGGGCGTGAGCACCGAATAACGCACGCCGCTCTGGCGCTGGATACCGGCCATCACCTCGGCGTTGTCGGCCATTTGCGGCACCCACTTGGGGCTGACGAAACTGGTGACTTCGATCTCTTTCAGGCCTGCGGCCTGCAGGCGGTGCACCAGCTCAATCTTGACGGCGGCAGGCACTGGCTGCTTTTCGTTTTGCAGACCGTCGCGGGGGCCGACATCAATGAGTTGAACGCGTGAGGGCAATGACATGTGGAAAACTTTCAATAACCGCGCTGGGGATCGACCACACCGGTGATCGACTGCCCGCGCTGCAAAGCCTGGATTTTGCCTACGATTTGCGCAATGCTTTCTTCACGCAGGGTGCGCGCTGAGGTGTGGGGCGTGACGGTGATTTTTGGGTGTTGCCAAAAAGCGTGGTCGGCAGGCAGTGGCTCGGTGCGAAACACATCGAGCGTGGCCCCGGCCAGATGGCCGCTGTCGATCAGGGCGATCAGATCGGCATCGACCAAGTGCTTGCCACGAGCCACGTTGATGACGTAGCCACCGGGTTGCAATGTCGACAGCGTGGCTTGGTTCAGCATGTTTTCGGTCTCGGGCGTGAGCGGCATCAGATTGACCAACACCCGCGTGGCCGCCAAAAATTCGGGCAAGCCCTGGGGCCCATTGAAACAGCGGATGCCGGGCAGGTTTTTGGCGCTGCGGCTGTAACCATTGACCGGAAAGTCAAACACCTGCAAGGCTTTGGCCACACGCTCGCCGAGCACGCCAAGACCCATCACACCGACTGCAAAATCGGCGCGGTTGCGCGGCTTGCGGTAAGACCATTTGCCTGCTTGGGTGTCAGCGTCGTAGCCGTCGAACTCGCGAAAATGCCGGATCACCGCGTGGCACACGTATTCGGCCATCTGCACCGACATGCCTGCGTCGTCCAGACGCACCACCTTGAGGTGGGCCGGCAAACGCAGCTGCAGCAAGGCGTCCACGCCCGCACCGATGTTGAACAGGGTTTTCAGCCCAGCTTGTTCGTCGATGAACTGCTGAGGCGGCGCCCAAACGATGGCGTGGTCAGCTTGCGTTGCGCCAGGGGCCCATGCATCAACCGCAGCCTGCGGAAAAGCTTGCTGCAGGCCTTGCACCCAAGGCTCTGGTGACAGGCCAGTAAAACAGATGGTGATTTTCATGGCGTGATTTTGTCAGCAAGCGCCAAACCGGGCTGTCACGTGGGACAACAGCCAGCGACTCACACCGCCAGCTTGAGCAGCTCCGCCCCATCGGCCACCTGGTCGCCAGGGGCATACAACAGTTCGGCCACGGTGCCGTCTTGGGGGGCGCTGATGGTGTGCTCCATTTTCATGGCCTCCATCACGGCCAGTGCCTGCCCCGCTTTGACCTTGTCGCCCGCTTTGACCGCGAACGACACGACCTTGCCCGGCATGGGGGCTGTGAGGCGGCCACCCTCTTGCGCGGCTTCGCCTGCATGGGCCAGCGGGTCGAGCACGGTGATGCGGGTTGCGCCCTGGGGCGTGAACACATGGCGAACTTCGCCTTGTGCGTGCACCGTACTGTGCGTGCGCACCCCATTGAACTGCACCCACAAACCATCGCCTTGCGGCGTGAACTGCAAAGCGGACTCCCGCCCTTCAACCCCTTCCCCCACCTGCAAACGCAGCACATCGCCATAAGTCAGCACCGCACGCACGGGCTGGCCGTCGTACTCCAGCTCAAATCGGCGGCGCGTGGTGCCGTGCGACTGCCAGCCGTCACGGCGACTGAACGGATCGTTCCCTTTCACATCGGCCTCCGCATACAGGGTCGCGGCGATCACTGCGGCGGCAGCTGCTGCCAGACCCACCGGGTCTTGCTTGAACAGCACGGCCGCTTCGCGCTGAATGAGCGCCGTGTCGAGTTGCGCCTTGGCAAAAGCGGGCGAGCGCACCACATGGCGCAAGAACTGCACATTGGTGTTCAAACCCACGATGTGGGTTTGTGCCAATGCGGTGTCCAACCGTGCCAGCGCTTGTTCGCGGGTGTCGCCGTGCACGATCAGCTTGGCCACCATGGAGTCGTAAAACGGGCTGATGGTGTCGCCCTCGCGCACGCCATCGTCGATGCGGACCGCGACGCCTGTGTCGCTCATGTTCGCACGCTCAAAGCTGCTCGCTTGTGGCTTGCGGTAGACCTGCAGCGTGCCCGTGGCGGGCAAGAAATGGTTGTCGGGGTTTTCAGCGCAAATGCGCGCTTCAATGGCGTGGCCCTGAATGCGCAGCTGGTCTTGTCGCAAAGGCAAGGGCTCGCCATTGGCCACGCGCAACTGCCACTCCACCAGGTCCAGACCGGTGATGGCTTCGGTCACCGGGTGCTCGACCTGCAAGCGGGTGTTCATCTCCATGAAAAAGAACTTCATGGATTCGGGTTGGTCATAGGCCGTTTGCTCGACGATGAACTCCACCGTGCCCGCGCCCACATAGTTGACGGCCTTGGCCGCTGCCACCGCCGCTGCGCCCATTTGTGCGCGCAGGGCATCGCTCATGCCAGGGGCAGGGGCTTCTTCGAGCACCTTTTGGTGACGGCGCTGCACCGAACAATCGCGCTCGAACAAATACACGCAGTTGCCTTGCGTGTCGCCAAAAACCTGGATTTCAATGTGGCGCGGGCGCTGCACGTATTTTTCAATCAACACCGCATCGCTGCCAAAGCTGTTGATGGCTTCACGTTTGCAACTCGCGAGCGCTGCGGCAAAGTCTTCGGACTTTTCCACCACCCGCATGCCTTTGCCACCGCCGCCCGCGCTGGCTTTGATGAGGGCGGGGTAACCGATGCGGTCCGCTTCGCGTTGCAGCAAGGCTGGGTCTTGGTCTGCGCCGTGGTAGCCGGGCACCAAAGGCACACCCGCGGCTTCCATCAAGCGTTTGGATTCGGCCTTGAGGCCCATCGCCAAAATGGCCGAGGCCGGTGGGCCGATGAACACCAGCCCAGCTGCAGCGCAGGCCTTGGCAAAGTCTTCGTTCTCGCTCAAAAAACCATAGCCGGGGTGCACCGCCTCGGCACCGGTGTCTTTGGCGGCTTGCAAAATCCGCTCCCAGCGCAGATAGCTGTCTTTGGGTGCGCTGCCGCCCACATGAACGGCTTCGTCGCAGGCTTGCACGTGCTTGGCACCGGCATCGGCGTCGGAATAAACGGCCACGGTTTTGAGGCCCATGCGGCGGGCGGTGGCTGCCACGCGGCAGGCGATTTCGCCACGGTTGGCGATCAGAATTTTTTTGAACATGTTTGCTTCCTCAAGCCAGCCATTGGGGTTTGCGCTTTTGCAAGAAGGACTGCACGCCCTCTTTGCCTTCGGCACTTGAACGGATGTCGGCGATGCCCGCCACCGTCTGTGCCACCAGCGCGTCGTTGATCTCGCGCTCGGCCACGTTTTGCACCAAGCGCTTGCAAGCGCGTACCGCATTGGGGCTCGCGTTCACCAGTGCTTGCGTCAGTTCGGCCACTTGGGCGTCCAGCGCATCGGCAGTCACCACCTCGTGAACCAAGCCAATGCGGTGCGCCTCGGCGGCACCAAAGCGCTCAGCGGTCAAAAAGTAGCGGTGCGCCGCACGCGCGCCCATGGCACGGATCACATAGGGGCTGATGGTGGCCGGGATCAAGCCCAGCTTCACCTCACTCAGACAATAGTTCGCCGTGTCCACACTCACGGCCATGTCGCATGCGGCCACCAAGCCCATGCCGCCCGCATACACATCGCCCTGCACGCGGGCGATGGTGGGCTGCGGACATTCGTAGATGGCACGCAGCATGGCCGCCAGCTCGCCCGCATCGGCCAGGTTTTCGCCCTGACTGTAATCGGCCATGCGGCGCATCCAGTTCAGGTCTGCGCCTGCGCAAAATGCAGGCCCCTCAGCGGCCAACACCACGCAGCGCACGCTGGCATCTTGCGCCACAGAAAGGAAAGCGCTTTTCAAATCGGCAATGACTTCGTCATTGAAGGCATTGCGCACATCGGGGCGCGACAGCGTGATGGTGTGCACGCGGTTTTGGGTGGAAAGGGTCAGGGCTGTACTCATGGCAAACCCATCACATCCGGAACAGGCCGAACTTGGTTTCAGGAATCGGCGCATTCAGCGAGGCGCTCAGGCCCAAGGCCAGCACGCGGCGCGTGTCGGCGGGGTCGATCACGCCGTCGTCCCAAATGCGGGCGGTGGCGTAATACGGGTGGCCTTGGTCTTCGTACTGTTGTTTGATCGGGGCTTTGAAGGCTTCTTCTTCCTCCATGCTCCAGCTGCCGCCCTTGCCCTCGATCCCGTCGCGCTTGACGGTGGCCAACACGCTGGCCGCTTGCTCGCCGCCCATGACGCTGATGCGGGCGTTGGGCCACATCCACAAAAAGCGCGGCCCGAAAGCGCGACCACACATGCCATAGTTGCCAGCGCCAAAGCTGCCGCCAATGATGATGGTGAACTTGGGCACCGCCGCCGTGGCCACGGCGGTGACCATCTTGGCGCCATTGCGGGCGATGCCTTCGTTTTCGTATTTGCGCCCGACCATGAAGCCGGTGATGTTTTGCAAAAACACCAGCGGGATCTTGCGCTGGCAGCACAGCTCGATGAAGTGCGCGCCCTTCAAAGCCGACTCGCTGAACAAGATGCCGTTGTTGGCGATGATGCCCACCGGCATGCCTTCGATGCGGGCAAAACCGCAAATCAAAGTGGTGCCAAAGCGCGATTTGAATTCGTCGAAGTCGGAGCCGTCCACGATGCGGGCGATGATCTCGCGCACATCAAAGGGTTTGCGCGTGTCGGTGGGGATCACGCCATAAAGTTCTTGTGCATCGAATTGGGGCGGCACGCTGGCGTGCGTGGTGATGTGCGGCGTCTTTTGAGCATTGAGGTTTTTCACAGCCTGACGGGCCAGCGCCAGTGCGTGCACATCATTTTGAGCCAAGTGATCGGCCACGCCCGACAGGCGGGTGTGCACATCGCCACCGCCCAAATCTTCGGCACTCACCACTTCGCCCGTGGCGGCTTTGACCAAAGGCGGGCCGCCCAAAAAGATGGTGCCTTGGTTTTTCACGATGATGGTCTCGTCGCTCATGGCGGGCACATACGCGCCGCCCGCCGTGCAGCTGCCCATGACCACCGCGATCTGGGCGATGCCCAGCGCACTCATGTTCGCTTGGTTGAAGAAGATGCGGCCAAAGTGGTCGCGGTCTGGAAAAACATCGTCTTGGTTAGGCAAGTTGGCCCCGCCCGAGTCGACCAGATAAATGCAGGGCAAGCGGTTTTGCTGGGCGATTTCTTGCGCCCGCAGGTGCTTTTTCACCGTCATCGGGTAATAGGTGCCGCCTTTCACCGTGGCGTCGTTGCACACGATCATGCAGTCCACCCCGCTCACGCGGCCAATGCCCACGATCACGCCCGCACTGGGCGCATCGTTGTTGTACATGTTCAAGGCCGCCAGTGGCGCGACTTCGAGGAAGGGCGTGCCGGGGTCGAGCAGCATTTGTACCCGGTCGCGCGGCAGCAGCTTGCCGCGAGCGGTGTGCTTGGCTCGCGGGGCCTCGCCACCGCCTTGGGCAACGCGTTCCAGGTGGGCGCGCAGGTCATCGACCAGGCCACGCATGGCTGCGGCATTGGCCTGAAAATCAGCCGAACGCGGGTTCAGTTGGGAGTGCAAAACGGTCATGGTGCTTCCTTGGCTGCGCGACGCTCGGCACCGCCCAGCGGTCGCATCGATCGTGCAATGCCCGCCAGCTTAGCGCCTGCAGGCGTCTGGCATGGCGTCAATTGGGTTGCAAATCGTGCCACAATCATCGCCACGATGAGTACCGCGATCAGCGCCCTTCCCAGCCCCAATGCCATTGGCCGTGCCGAGACCCCGATGGCCTTTGTAAAAGCCATCGTGATGGCTTACACACAACGTGGCCTGGACCCCAGAACAGCCTTGTCGACGGCACAAATTGCGCCAAGCTCACTCCAACAAACCGAAGCACGCATCACCGCCACACAAATGGAGTGGCTGTCCGCCACCGCCATGCGCGAACTGGACGACGAGGCGCTGGGCTGGTTCAGCCGCCGCCTGCCTTGGGGCAGCTACGGCATGCTGGTGCGGGCCTCGCTGACCGCGCCCACCTTGGGCGTGGCGCTCCAGCGCTGGTGCCGCCACCACGGCCTGCTGACGGACGACATCCATTTGCAGATCAACCAAGAACAGGGCGTGGTCAGTCTTCAATTGCAAGAAAACAGAGACTTGGGGGCGCTACAGGAATTTTGCGTGGTGTCGGTACTGCGCAACGTGCTGGGCGTGGCCTGCTGGCTGACCGACTCGCGCATTTCGCTGCGGCAAACCAACCTGCGATTTGCCGCACCGCAACACGCAGACAGTTACCGCGTGCTGTTTGACGGCCCCACCCAATTCAACACGGCCGAGCACAGCCTGCAGTTCGATGCGGGCTACCTGAGCCTGCCCGTGCGCCGAGACGAAGCCGCATTGCAACGCATGCTGCAACGGGCGCTGTTGCTCACGGTGCGGCCTTATCGGCGTGACCGCCTGCTGGTAGAAAAGGTGCGCCAGGCCTTGGCCGAACACCCACAAAGCACTCGCAATGCCGATGACCTGGCCGCTTGGCTCAACTTGTCGGCCCGCACCCTGCACCGGCAACTGAAAGATGAAGGGGCCAGCTTGCAACAACTGAAAGACGCGGTGCGGCGCGACCTGGCCAAGGACCTGCTGCTGCGCACGCCGCGTGCCATCAAACAGATTGCTTCAGAAGTGGGGTTTCAAAACGAAAAAAGCTTCATGCGGGCGTTCAAGACCTGGACGGGGCAAACACCCGAAGACTTCCGGCAAGCCAGGACACCTTGAACGGCACCCAAGCGGGGCAGATTCAAGCCAAACGCAACTCGCGCATACCGGCAAACACCCGCTGTGCACCCGCCTGCAGCAGCGGTTCATGCTCAGCGGGCGGCTGGGCATACGCCCACACCGTCGCGCCAGCGGCCACGCCCGCCGTGATGCCTACGGTGCTGTCTTCGATCACCAGACAGCGCGCAGGGTCGATCTGCAAATGTGCGGCCGCGGCCAAGTACACATCGGGGTGCGGTTTGCTGCGAGGCATTTCGTGCCCACTGAATATGCGTCCTTCAAAGAAGTCCATCAAGCCCACTTGTTTGAGCATCATCTCGACCTTGAAACGGTCTGCGCCCGAGGCCACTGCGATGCGGCCCTGGCAGTGGTCATGCAAATGCGCCACCGCTTCGTGCACGCCGTCGATGGCTGTGATGCTTTGCGTCAACCGCTCGTTGCGCCGGGCAAAGAACTGCTCCAGCCAGACATCGGTCAAAGGCTGCCCGGTGCGGGCCTCGATGGTGTCGCGCTGGCTTTTCACGGTGTGACCCACAAAGCGCTGCATGCACTCGGCCAGCGTCATGCGCCAGCCTTGTTCTTCAAACATGTCGCGCAGCACGCCACAGGTGATGGCTTCGCTGTCCACCAGCACGCCGTCGCAGTCAAACAAAATGGCTTCAAAGTTCATGCGGCGAATCATAAAGGCTCAGAGCACATCGCCATCGACGTAGTACCAACGCCCGTCTTCGCGCACGAAGCGACTGCGTTCGTGCTGGCGCACGGCCTTGCCACCCACACGGAAGCGGGCGACGAATTCCACTTCAGCGGTGTCATGACCGGTCTGGCGATGCTGCTTGATCTCCAGACCCAGCCATTGGGTCCCCGCTTCAAGCGTCAATTCGGCGGGCCGCTGGCTGCTGTGCCAAGTGGCCAACAGGTAGTCCACATCCCCGCGCACAAAAGCGCTGTAACGCGAACGCATCAGGCTTTCGGCATCGGGGGCGTTCGGCTTAGCGTGGTACAGGCCGCAGCAAGCATCAAAACGCAGTGCCTGACCTTTGGCGTTGGTGCGGCAGCAGGGACAGGGTGCCAAATTCACAGGCTTGTTTTGCAGGTCGGACATCAAGCGCCTTTTCGCGAAGCGCTTTCGGCCTTGTGCTGCGCCAGCGTGACCATGGGCGCGTGGGCCTTCTTCCAGGCGGCATAACCACCGTCGATGTGGGCCACATTGGTCATGCCCATGTCTTGCAGGGTTTTGGTGGCCAAGGCGCTGCGCCAGCCAGCCCCACAAAACAAGATGAAGTGCTTGCTTTCGTCGGCAAACACCGGTTTGAAGTACGGCGACGCCGGGTCGACCCAAAATTCCAACATACCGCGTGGCGCGAGCAATGCGCCGGGCACCGTGCCCTCTCGCTCAAGTTCACGCACATCGCGAATGTCGACGATCTGCACGTTCGGGTCGTTCAGACGGGCCCGAACTTCGTCCACGCTGTACGTCGTGACCTGCGCCATGGCCTCATCAACGAGTGCCTGGAAACCTTTGGTGATCGGCATTTTTTCTCCCGTTATCGATGGGCTTTTTTACAGGCGTCAAAGCGCACGCTGGATGATGATTTTTTGCACATCGCTGGTGCCTTCATAGATCTGGCACACGCGCACATCGCGGTAGATGCGCTCGACCGGGAAATCGCTCACATAGCCATAGCCGCCCAGCGTCTGGATGGCGGCTGAGCAGACTTTTTCGGCCGCTTCGCTGGCAAACAGTTTGGCCATGGCGGCTTCTTTCAGGCAAGGGCGACCGGCATCGCGCAGGCTGGCCGCGTGCCAAATCAGTTGACGCGCCGCTTCGAGTTGGGTGGCACATTCGGCCAAACGGAAACCCACCGCCTGGTGGTTGAAGATCGCGGTACCAAAGCTTTCGCGCTGCTTGGCGTAATCGATCGCCACGTCCAATGCGCTGCGAGCCATGCCCAGACTTTGAGCCGCAATGCCAATGCGCCCGCCTTCGAGTGCCGACAGGGCGATCTTGTAGCCCTCGCCCTCTTGGCCTATCCGGTTTTCAGCCGGGATGCGGCAGCTGTCGAAGTTGATCTGCGCGGTGTCGCTGCTGTGTTGGCCCAGCTTGTCTTCCAGACGCGCCACCACATAACCCGGGGCGCTGGTGGGCACCAAGAAGGCGCTCATGCCCTTCTTGCCAGCGCCTTTGTCGGTGACGGCAATCACGATGGCCACGTCGCCATTTTGGCCACTGGTGATGAACTGCTTGACGCCGTTGATGACGTAGTCGTTACCATCCTTGACGGCGGTGGTGCGCAGGGCTGAGGCATCGGACCCCACATGCGGCTCGGTCAGGCAAAACGCGCCCAGCATCTGGCCTTGGGCCAGGGGCGTGAGCCACTTCGTTTTTTGGGCGGCATTGCCGTACATCATCAAGATGGCATTCACCGGACAGTTGGTCACGCTGATGGTGGTGCTCACACCGCCATCTCCAGCCGCGATTTCTTCGAGCACCAGCGCCAGCGTCACATAGTCAAGGCCCGCACCGCCCAGCTCTTCGGGCACGCAGATGCCGTAAGCGCCCAGCTCGGCCAGGCCCTTGTGCACATCTTTGGGGAAATGGTGCTTTTTGTCCCATTCGGCGGCGTGGGGCCACAGCTCGCGCTGGGCAAAGTCGCGCACCGCTTCGCGAATCATTTCCTGGTCAGGGGTCAGCAGCATGGGTCTCTTTCGTTCAGATCAGTTCCAAGGCCACAGCGGTGCCCTCGCCACCGCCGATGCACAGCGTGGCCAGGCCGCGCTTCAAGCCACGTGCTTTCAACGCATGGATCAGCGTGACCATGATGCGGGCACCGGACGCGCCAATGGGGTGACCCAACGCACAGGCACCGCCATTGACATTGACTTTGTCGTGCGGCACGTTCAACTCTTTCATGAGCGCCATGGGCACCACGGCAAAGGCTTCATTGACTTCCCACAGGTCGACGTCTTCGACTTTCCAGCCGACTTTGGCCAGTGCCTTTTGCGTCGCGCCCACCGGAGCCGTGGCAAACCATTCAGGCTCTTGCGCGTGAGTGGCATGGCTGACGATGCGGGCCAAGGGCTTGCAGCCGAGTTGGGTCGCGGTGCTGGCACGCATCAAGACCATGGCGGCGGCACCGTCGTTGATCGACGAGCTGCTGGCGGCGGTGATGGTGCCGTCTTTCTTGAAGGCGGGCTTGAGGCTGGTGATCTTGTCGAGCTTGACTTTGCCGGGGCCTTCATCGGTGGACACCACGCGCTCGCCGCTGCGGTCTTTGACGGTGACGGGCGTGATCTCTGCAGCAAAGGCACCCGACTCGGTGGCGGCCCTGGCACGCTGCACGCTGGTGGTGGCAAAGTGGTCTTGCTCGGCGCGGGTGAAGCTGTATTTGGCAGCGCAGTCTTCGCCAAAGGTGCCCATGCTGCGACCTGGCTCGTAAGCGTCTTCCAGACCATCGAGCATCATGTGGTCAAAGATGCGGTCGTGGCCCATGCGGTAACCACTGCGGCCTTTGAGCATCAAATAAGGCGCGTTGGTCATGCTTTCCATGCCACCCGCCACCAACACGTCGTGTGTGCCGGCCACCAGCATGTCGTGCGCAAACATGGCCGCACGCATGCCCGAGCCGCACATCTTGGAGAGCGTCACGGCACCAGCGCTCTTGGGCAAGCCGCCCTTGAAGGCCGCTTGACGCGCAGGGGCTTGCCCTTGTCCAGCCATCAGGCAGTTGCCAAACAACACTTCGGTAACGAGTTCAGGGCTGATGCCTGCACGCTCGACTGCGGCCTTGATCGCCGCGCCACCCAGGTCATGGGCAGCCAGGCTGGCGAAGTCGCTTTGAAAACTGCCCATGGGGGTACGGGCAGCGCTGACGATGACGATGGGATCGGACATGGGGTTTCTCCAAAAAATTCAAAAAGAAATCAACTTTCGCTGGCTGAAGCCACAAAGGAAAGATGCCTGAAGGTGTACGCCACGCATGTCCGTCATGGGCTTCACATGCCGCCCCGCGGATAGCGCTTGAATGCACTGCGAAACACATTAACCACTTCGCTGGCATTGCTCATGGTGACTCCGAGGTCTTTGACCAAGCCGTTGTCCAGGCCGTAAATCCAGCCGTGCACGGTGACTTTTTGGCCCCGGCTCCAGGCGTCTTGCATGACGTTGGATAAGGCGACGTTGCCCACTTGCTCGATCACGTTCATCTCGCACATGACCGATTCAAGTTGTTCTTGGGGCAAATGGTTCAGGCGCTGGCGGTGGCGCAGGCGCACGTCTTGCACGTGGCGCAGCCAGTTGTCGGCCAAGCCCACGCGGGTGCCGCGCGTGGCGGCCAAGACACCGCCGCAGCCGTAGTGCCCGACCACCATGATGTGCTCCACCTTGAGGGCATCGACCGCGTACTGGATGACCGACAGGGCATTGAGGTCGGAATGCACCACCACGTTGGCCACGTTGCGGTGCACAAACACTTCGCCCGGGTCCAAGCCGGTGATCTGGTTGGCGGGCACGCGGCTGTCGGAGCAGCCGATCCACAAATATTTGGGGTTTTGCTGGTTGGCCAGACGCGAGAAGTACGCGGGGTTCTCCGTGACCATGCGCTCGGCCCAAGCCCGGTTGTTGTCAAAAAGGTGCTGTAGTGATGTGCTCATGCCTTGATTGTCGCAGTGCAGCAAAGCCGTTTTGTGACTGCGGATTTCAGCAGGTTTCGGCAAACAACTCGCGGCCAATCAGCATGCGGCGAATCTCTGAGGTGCCCGCGCCGATTTCGTACAACTTGGCATCGCGCCAGAGGCGGCCCAACGGGTATTCGTTGATGTAGCCGTTGCCACCAAAAATCTGCACGCCCTCGCCCGCCATCCAGGTGGCTTTTTCGGCCGTCCACAAAATGACGCTCGCGCAATCCTTGCGCACTTGGCGCACATGCTCAACACCCAGCAAGTCGAGGTTTTTGGCCACGGTGTAAGCAAACGAGCGACCCGCTTGCAACACGGTGTACATGTCGGCCACCTTGCCCTGAATGAGCTGAAATTCACCAATGCTTTGGCCAAACTGCTTGCGGTCGTGGATGTAGGGGATCACGTTGTCCATGACGGCCTGCATGATGCCCAGCGGGCCACCCGTCAGCACCGCGCGTTCGTAGTCCAGGCCGCTCATCAGCACTTTGGCGCCATTGTTCAGGCCACCCAAAATATTCGCCTCAGGCACTTCCACGTTGTTGAAGACCAGCTCGCCCGTGTGGCTGCCGCGCATGCCCAGCTTGTCGAGCTTTTGCGCGATCGAAAAACCCTTCATGCCCTTCTCGATCAAGAAGGCGGTCACGCCGCGTGCGCCCAGCTCGGGCTCGCTCTTGGCATAGACCACCAAGGTGTCGGCATCGGGCCCGTTGGTGATCCACATCTTGGAGCCGTTGAGCAGGTAGTAACCGCCTTTGTCTTCGGCCTTGAGTTTCATGCTCAGCACATCCGAGCCCGCGCCGGGTTCGGACATGGCCAATGCGCCCACATGCTCGCCACTGATCAGCTTGGGCAGGTATTTGGCGCGTTGCTCGGGCGTGCCGTTGCGCTTGATTTGGTTCACGCACAGGTTGGAGTGCGCGCCGTAGCTCAGGCCCACAGAGGCGCTGGCACGCGAGATTTCTTCCATGGCGATCATGTGCGCCAGATACCCCATGTTCGCGCCGCCGTATTCCTCACCCACGGTGATGCCCAACACGCCCAAGTCGCCCATCTTGCGCCACAGGTCCATTGGAAATTGATCGTCACGGTCGATCTGTGCCGCACGCGGGGCAATTTCGGCTTGCGCAAAGTCACGCACCGCGTCGCGCAGGGCATCGATGTCTTCACCGAGTTGAAAATTCAGGCCAGGCAGGTTGTTCATGGGAGGGCTCCTAGGGGCTGTGGGGCTTGAGCGCGATGCGCTGTGATTAAAAAAACAGGGGTCAATACGTTTGGGTAACGGGTGCCACGGTCTGCTGCATCACCGCGCAGGGCGATGTTTTGCCATCGGCATCGATGTGCACCACCTCGGCCGATGTGACGATGACTCGTCGACCGGCTTTGAGCACTTTGCCAATGGCCCGGATTTCACCGCCTTGGAAACTGTTTAAAAAATTGATTTTGTATTCGACTGTGACCACTTCCATGCCCTCTGGGGCCACGGTGAGGGCGGCATAACCCCCAGCAATGTCGGCCAGTGCGCCAATGGCACCACCATGAAAGCCGCCTTGCTGCTGGGTGAGCATGTCGCTGTAGGACAGGGCCAGTTCCACCTGGCCGGGCGTGGCCGACAGCAAGCGCACCCCCAAGTGGGTCATCATGCCCTGACGGGCCAGACTGAGGGCAACGCGCTCATGAGGAGAAGAGGCTGTGGTCACATGAATCCTGTGGTCAAGTCAAGCCCGGACTTTAATTGACGTTTACGTCAACGTCAATTAGAAATATGCGCGGATCACGTTGCGCTGCAGACCCCAACTCAAGCCTGACCGGTGGCTTTGGACGTCTTGTTCAGCAAACTGCGGGTTTCTTTTTCGTGGGTTTTGACTTCGTCCAGCGTCGCCTCCAGGTCCGCCAGTTGCGATTCCAATTGGCGACGGTGTTCGGCCAGCACGACCAAAAACTTTTTCAGCTGTGGGCCGGTATCACGCGGGCTGTCGTACATGTCGATCAGGTCCTTGGCCTCGGTGAGCGACAAACCCAGGCGTTTGGCCCGCAAGGTCAGTTTCAGCCGGGTGCGGTCGCGGGCCGAATACACCCGGTTGCGCCCGCCTGGCCCAGAACGCTCGGGCTCCAACAAGCCCATGTCTTCGTAAAAACGGATGGCGCGGGTGGTCAGGTCAAATTCCTGGGCCAAATCGCTGATCGTGTAAGTGTTCGCCATGGCGTACAGGGTCCTTCGCTGGCTTGCACAAGAGAGACAGCTGGGTCAAAAACCGCCCCCTAGAATGCAAATTCATGTTTGACGTTACGTTAACGTCAATGTTCCGAATGCTAACCCAAACGACCTGACGCATGTCCACCTTGCCCACAGCGCCCGTGATGCAAATGCCTGCGGCACGCGCCGAGCCCCTCCCCATGGCTGCCCCCTTGAAATACCCTCTCGATGAACAGCTGCCCGCATTGGGCGCGGCCATCGAGGTGGCGCCGGGCATTTTCTGGTTGCGCATGGGCCTGCCATTTGCGCTGAACCACATCAACTTGTGGCTGTTGCGTGACCGCAGGCCGCACCCCACGCAAGCGGGCGTGGTGCAAGAGGGCTGGACCGCGGTGGACTGCGGCATCGACAACCCCGCCACCCGCGAAGCTTGGTTGCACATTGAAGCGTCTGTGCTGCAAGGTTTGCCCATCCTGCGCGTGCTGGTGACCCACATGCACCCCGACCACATGGGCTTGGCGCACTGGCTGTGTGAGCGCTGGCAGGCACCCTTGTGGATGAGCACCAGCGAATACCAATCGGCATTGCTGGCCTGCACGGGGGTGTCCAATTTCGGGGGTGATGCCACCGTGCAATTTTTTGCCGCCCACGGCTGGAACAAGGCCGAAGAATTGGCAGTGGTCAAGTCACGGGTGGGCTACTACACCAGCATGGTGCCGAAAATACCGCGCACCTATGTCCGCTTGATGGCCGGAGCAACGGTCCAGGTTGGCGAGTACGCATTTGAATGCATCAGCGGCTTTGGTCATTCGCCCGAGCACATGGCTTTGCACGATGCACAGCATGGGGTGCTGATCAGCGGCGACATGTTGCTGCCCTCGATTTCCACCAACGTCAGCGTGTACGCCATGGAGCCCGACAGCAATCCGCTGCAGCTGTTTCTGGACTCGCTCGACAAGATGGCGCACCTGCCGGACGACACCTTGGTTCTACCCTCGCATGGCCGCCCCTTCAAGGGCGCGGCGGCACGCATTGCGCAATTGCATGCTCACCACCATGACCGTCTGGATGAATTGCTGGCAGCCTGCAGCCCACAAGCGCTCAGTGCGCACGATGTGCTGCCCTTGATTTTCAAACGGACGCTGGATGTCCACCAGACCACCTTTGCCATCGGCGAAGCCGTGGCCCACTTGAACTTGCTGTGGCTGGCAGGCAGGCTGCTGCGCCACCGCGGCACCGATGGCATTTACCGCTTCAGCACCGCTCAATCCTGAGCCAAGTCCACAGGCGCTTGGCGCAGGGCTTTGCGCCGCTGAGCATAGTCGGGCATGACCTCGCCCACGGTTTCCCAAAAGCGGGGGCTGTGGTTCATCTCGCGCAGATGCGCCAACTCGTGCACCACCACATAGTCGATCTGGCTGATAGGCAAATGGATGAGCCGCCAGTTCAAGCGGATGTGGCCATCGTTGCGCGCACTGCCCCACCGGGTGCTGGCACTCGACAAACTGAGCTTGAGCCAGCGCACCCCCAACAGCGGCGCAAAGTGGTGCAAGCGCTGCTCAAACAAGGCTTTGGCCTGTTTCTTGAGCCAGACCTGCGCGGCATCACGCACTTGCGTGACCGATGCACCTGGCGGCACCGTGACAGGCAAAATTTGATCGGGCGCGATGTCTTGCCCGTGCACGCGGCCCACGCCGCGCTCCAGCACACACAACTGCACGGTGCGCCCCAAAAATGGCACTTCAGCACCATGACGCCATTCGATGGCTTTTTGAAATTGTTCGGTTTGCCGCTCTTTGAACTGCTGCAGCTTGGCCACGATCCACGGGCCTTTTTCCTGCACAGCGGCGTCCACCTCGCGCAACGTCACCCAATTGGGGGCGCGCACCACCAAGCCATCGGCCCCCACCATGAAGCCAATGCTCTTGCGACGCGAGCGCTCAAAGCGGTAAGACACCACAACATCTTGCAACTGCGCATGGCGGTTGGCTGCGGGGTGGGTGAACCCGATGGGGGCAGGCACCTGCGCATCACCGGGCAAGCCCTGATCGACAGCTGGCGAAGAACGGTCAGTTGAACGGTCAGCTGCACGGTCAGTTGGCGACGCACTCAGCCCGCTGGGCTGTGCGGTAGGCGTGACGGACTTGGGCTGCACGGGATCGCCACCCGTGAAAAAATCCAGCACAAACTGCAAAGGCGCTCGCATGGTTCGCCCTGTGCCGACTCAGAGGCCAGTGGCGACGGGATAAGCCTCGGGATCGAGGCGGTGCATTTCAGACTCGATCCAGGTTTCGACTTCGAGCATCAATTCTTCGGCACTGCGGCCTTCGCTGGCAATCGCTTTGCCGATCGAGATGTCGACCACGCCCGGGGTCTTGACGAACGCGCGGGTCGGCCAGCAACGCGCCGACGTGACCGCAATCGGAATGACCGGCACGCCCGCGGCAATGGCCAAGCGGGCACCGCCGCTTTTGTATTCGCCCTTTTGGCCACGGGGAATGCGCGTGCCCTCCGGGAACATGATCACCCACACACCCTCTTCCATCAGGCGACGACCTTGCTGCACCACCTTGGCAAAAGCGCGCGAACGCTGTTTGCGGTCAATGTGGATCATGTCCAAACGACCCATGGCCCAGCCGAAAAACGGCACACTGAGCAGCTCTTTTTTGAACACATAGGCCAGCGGGTGCGGCATGATCGCGGGCATCACAAAGGTCTCCCAAGTGGACTGGTGCTTGACCAACAACACCGCTGGGTCTTTACTGCCTTGGGGCAAGTTCTCCATGCCCTGAATGCGGTTTTCAATGCCCAGAATCCAGGTGCCGCTGTTCACCGCCAGACGCAGCCAGCCAGCACAAATCCAGTACAGACGGGTGCTGCTGACAAAGTAAGAGACCACGACCACAAACAGCGCCCAAGGGATGACCGTGATGGCCATCCACACAAGGTGAGCGATCGAGCGAAGAAGTTTCATGGACAAGGGCGATTCAAGTCAGCGACATGGAAGAAGCGTCACCCAAGAGGTGATCGACAAAGGCAGCCAGATCGGTGTGCACCCGGGTATGGGCCGGAAAACTGGGCGGCAATGTCTGGCCTTGCACATCAGAAGATCGCCCTGTCAGCACCAGATGCGGCACGCACCCGGCAGTCTGCGCCGCTTGCATGTCGCGCAGGCTGTCGCCGACATAAGGCACACCCGCCAGATCGATGCCGTAACGCTCTGCGATCTGCTGCAACAAACCAGGAGCGGGTTTGCGACAGGCGCAAGCCTCGTCTGGGGCGTGGGGGCAGTAAAAAATGGCATCGATGCGGCCGCCCGCTGCGGCCAAGGTCTTGAGCATGTGGGTGTGCACCGCGTTGAGCGCGGCCATGTCAAACAAGCCACGGCCCAAGCCCGACTGGTTCGTGGCCAGCACCACATGAAAGCCCGCATGGTTCAGACGACTGATCGCGTCCAAGGAGCCGGGCAAAGGATGCCACTCTTCGGGTGATTTGACGAACTCGTCACTGGCCCGGTTGATGGTGCCATCGCGGTCCAGAATGACGAGTTTGATTTGCATGGCCGTGGTTTGATCAGGCGGCCAAGCGCGACAAATCTGCCACACGGTTCATCGCCACATGCAGCGACTTGAGCAGACCCTGGCGGTTCAGGCGCAGGTCCATTTCTTCCGCATTGACCATCACATCGTCAAAGAAGGCATCGACCGGGGCACGCAGCGCAGCCAAGGTCTGCAGGCTGGCGGTGTAGTCGCCCGCCTTGAACTGCGCTTCCGACTCGGGCAACAGCTTTTGCATGACGGCGTAGAGGTTTTTCTCGGCGTCTTCTTGCAGCAATACGGTGTTCACATGGGCGTCCACCTCACCGGCTTTTTTCAAGATATTGCCAATGCGTTTGTTGGCGGCGGCCAAGGCCGGGCTTTCAGGCAAGGCGGCAAAGGCCCGCACGGCGGACAAAAACTGGCCGATCTGACCCAGACGGGCGGGACGCAGCGCCATCACAGCATCCACCTCTTGGGCGCTGAAGCCCTGCTCGCGCAAGCTGCCGGCCAAGCGGTCATAGATGAAGTCGATCAACGCGCCCGAAGCGTCGGTGATCTTGTCGCCGAACACGGGGATGGCCAGCGCCAGCAACTCGGGCAAGCCCAAAGCCACATTTTTTTCGATCAGCATGCGGATCACGCCCAGTGCATGACGGCGCAGCGCGAACGGGTCTTTGTCGCCCGTGGGCACATTGCCGATGCCAAACATGCCCACCAGGGTTTCGAGCTTGTCGGCCAGCGCCACCACCAAGCCCACGTTGTTGCGTGGCAACTCGTCGCCCGCAAAACGGGGTTTGTAGTGGTCTTCGATCGCCTCGGCCACCTCGGTGCTCAGACCATCGTGGCGGGCGTAGTAGCCGCCCATGATGCCTTGCAACTCAGGGAACTCGCCGACCATGTCGGTCAGCAAATCGGTCTTGGCCAGGCGGGCTGCCTGCTCGGCTTGCTGCGCCAATGCATCACCGCCCACTTGCAGGCCAACAGCCTTGGCAATGGCGCAAACCCGCGCCATGCGCTCGCCCTGCGTGCCCAATTTGTTGTGATAAACCACCTTGGACAGGCCTTCGACACGCGACTCCAGCGTTTTCTTGCGGTCTTGGTCAAAGAAGAATTTGGCATCGGCCAGGCGCGGACGCACCACGCGCTCATTGCCGCCGATCACCGCCGAGGCATCTGAGGGGCTGATGTTGCTCACCACCAAAAACTGGTGCGTCAACTTGCCGGAGGCGTCGAGCAGCGGAAAGTATTTCTGATTGGCCTTCATCGTGAGGATCAGGCACTCTTGCGGGACGCCCAAAAACTCGGTCTCAAACTGGCAGGTGAGCACATTGGGGCGCTCAACCAAGGCGGTCACTTCGTCCAACAAGGCGTCGTCTTCGATGGGCTTCGCACCCCCACACACCTGGGCAGCGGCCGCGTTCAGCTGGCGCACGATCTCGGCACGGCGTTCGGCAAAGCTGGCAATGACCGCACCATCGCGCTTGAGCACTTCGTCGTACTGGTCGGCGTGCGGCAAAACCACGGGCGAGACCTTGGCTTCAAAGCGGTGACCTTGTGTGCTGTTGCCTGCGGTCAAGCCCAGGGCCTTGACCGGCACCACGGCGGTACCGTGCAAGGCGATCAAGCTGTGCGCAGGGCGCACAAAGTTCACGCTGGTCCAGCCGGGCAACTCGCAATCGGTTTCCAGCTGGTACTGCATGACTTTGGGAATAGGCAGTTTGTTCAGCGCTTCTTCCAGCGCCTTTTGCAAGCCCACTTGCAGCGAAGCGCCTTTGACCACGCTGTCGTAAAACAGGGCTTCGGCACCCGCCTTACCGGACGCATCGGGGGCGCGCTTGAGCGCGGCCACAGCGGCAGCCGGATCGCTCACGTCAGCGCCCAGCGCTTGCAGCTTTTTGAGCAAGGCAGGCGTGGCGTTTCCAGCAGCATCCAGACCCACGGCCACAGGCATCAGCTTTTGCTGCACGGCCTTGTCGGCAGCTTGCGCGGCCACAGCCGTCACATGCGCGGCCAAGCGGCGGGGCGATGCAAATGCGGTCACCACGGCATCAGCACCCGCCAGGCCCTGGGCCTTGAGTTGCTCGGCCAGCACACCCGAAAAGGCCAAGCCCAACTTGTTGAGCACCTTGGGCGGCAGCTCTTCGACAAACAGTTCAACCAGCAAATTTTGTATCGTCATGTCGTTCTCCCTCACGCGGCTTTCTTGGGCATTTGGGCAACCCATTCACGCGGGGCCATCGGGAAGTCCAGACGTTCGCGGCTTTCGTAATAACTCTGCGCCACACTGCGGGCCAGGTTGCGGATGCGGCCAATGTAGGCGGCGCGCTCGGTCACGCTGATTGCGCCACGCGCATCCAACAGGTTGAAGGTGTGTGCGGCCTTGAGCACCTGCTCGTAGGCGGGCAGCGCCAGCTGCTTGGCAATCAGGTTCTGTGCCTGCTTTTCGTGGGCGCTGAAAGCCACAAACAAGAAGTCGGCGTCCGAATGCTCGAAGTTGTAGGCGGATTGTTCCTGCTCGTTTTGCAAGTACACGTCGCCATAACTCATGGTGTCGGTCCACTTCAGGTTGTAAACGTTGTCCACGCCCTGCAAATACATGGCCAGCCGCTCCAGGCCATAGGTGATCTCACCGGTGATCGGCTTGCAGTCGATGCCGCCGACTTGCTGGAAGTAGGTGAACTGCGTCACTTCCATGCCGTTGAGCCAGACCTCCCAGCCCAGACCCCAGGCACCCAAGGTGGGATTTTCCCAGTCGTCTTCGACAAAACGGATGTCGTTTTTCTTCAGATCAAAGCCGAGCGCTTCGAGCGAACCCAAGTAAAGCTCCAAGATGTTGCTGGGCGCTGGCTTGAGCACAACCTGAAACTGGTAGTAGTGCTGCAGGCGGTTGGGATTTTCACCATAGCGGCCATCTTTGGGGCGGCGGCTGGGCTGCACGTAGGCGGCTTTCCAGGGCTCAGGGCCGATGGCGCGCAAAAACGTGGCGGTGTGGCTGGTGCCCGCGCCGACTTCCATGTCGTAGGGCTGGAGCAAGGCGCAGCCCTGGGCATCCCAGTATTGCTGCAATTTGAGAATAATTTGCTGGAAGGTCAACATGGCCTGAGCAGGCCAGCAGCGAGCTGGCGGAGGTTGGATGGGCGCAAACTTTGCGCGAACCCTTGATTTTACGGTCTTTGTCGCCTCAAAAACGCCCACCCGAGGACGGCACAACACAAGCCCCAAAGCGGCCACAAACCCCAAGCCGAAGCCCAACGGGCAAAGGGAGTGAGGCCATGACGCCCCTCGTAACGGCCCACCAGGCTCCCCCGGGTAAAACGTGGCAATTGGTCCGTCACACGACCCTGATGGTCAATGATGGCCGTGGCCCCCGTGTTGGTGGCGCGCAGCATGGGTCTGCCCAGCTCCATGGCACGCAGGCGCGAAATGTTCAGGTGCTGGTCAATCGCCAAGGTGTCGCCAAACCAGGCAATATTGCTCACGTTCACCAAGGCGGTAGGGGCTGTGGCCGGGTCTTTGAAGCGGATAGCCAACTCTTCGCCAAACAGGTCTTCGTAACAAATGTTGGGCGCCAAGCGCTGGCCTTGCCATTCGATGGCAGGCTGCTCGGGGCCCGCAGAGCGGAAGTCACCCAGCGGAATCTGCATTTGCCGGACAAACCAGACAAAGCCGGGCGGGATGAATTCGCCAAAAGGCACCAGATGGGATTTGTCGTAGCGATAAGCGCCCGGCCCTTGCAGCGCCTGCGGCCCCAGCGCCAGCACCGAGTTGGTGTAACCCTCGGACAAAGAGCCCAAAGGCAAGCCCACCAGCGCCAGCGGTCGACCGGCTTGCGCGAAATGCTGCTGCAAACCCGCCCAATACCCTTCGGGCAAATGCCGGGGTAGCAAAGGGATGGCGGTTTCTGGCGTCACCACCAAGGGCTGCTGGCTTTCTCGCAGCCGCGCGTCGTACCACTGCAAGGCATCGCGGATGCCACTGCCTGCGTCAAACTTGGTGTTTTGCGAAATATTCGCTTGCAGGAGCTCCACCTGCCCCACCCCAGCCGATGTCGTGAAAGCAGGCACCCAGGCTTGCAAGGCCCAAGACAAGGCACCCACGCCCATCAGGGTTTTGGCAGCGCGCCAGCCCACGCCAGCCAGTGCCAGCCGCATGGCCAGCGCAGCAGCGATGGCCCCCACGCCATACACGCCCACCCACGGGGCCCAGACGGCCAGCACGCCATCCACATGGGCATAACCGCCCGCCCCCCAAGGAAAGCCGGTGAACCACTGGCCGCGCATGAGTTCGGCCAGCGTCCAAGTGGCCGCGAACAACACGCTCAGCCCCCAAGGCCGAGCGCCCCACACACGATGACGCGCCAGCCCCGCCCAAACTGCACAGGCCAGGGCATAAAACAGCGACATCGCCGCCGCCAGCGCCACTACAGCAAGCACCGCCAAGGGCGCAGGCAAACCGCCCACGTCGTGCATAGACACATACAACCACCAAAAACAGCCCGCCAGCCAAACGGTGGCAAACACGCTGCCTTGCCAGGCGGCGCGCTTGAGAAGCATGGATTTAGCGTGGTCGGTATGGGCCCGTGCGGTGCGAGACAAACCCGCGGCCAGGACCGCGAGGCTCAGCACCTGTAGCCAACCCTGCGCCTGGCCACTGCCTGGCATGGCGATGGACGCAGCCTGCGCGGCACCGGCCAAAGCGGGCCACACGGTCATCAGGCCGCGCGCTCGCTCAGGGCCGAAGTTCATGCCTTGGGCTCGGCGGTGGATAACGCGGAAACAGGCGACACCTTGAACCAGCGCACAGCGCCAGCACGGGTGTGCAAGACCACAAACTGCAGGCCCGCCAGAATGTACATTTCGCCCCGGCGCGGCACATGGCCCATTTCATGGGCAATCAAACCCCCAATGGTGTCAAAGTCCGGGCCCTCTGCGTCTTCTCGGGCATCTTGCAAATTCACGCCAAAAGCCTCACTCACGCGGTCCAGCGACGTGTCGCCGCTGACACGAAAGCTGCGGTCAGGCAAGCCAAAAATATCACCCTCGTCATCGGCGATGTCGAACTCGTCCTCGATCTCGCCCACGATTTGCTCCAGCACATCCTCGATGGTGATGAGGCCTGCCGTGCGGCCAAACTCGTCAATGACGATCGCCAAATGGTTGCGGTTGTCGCGGAACTGGCGCAATAAATCGTTCAGGCCTTTGCTCTCGGGCACAAAAACCGCCGGGCGCAGCAAGGCACGGATGTTGAGTTCAGGGGCCCGCTGCAGTTTGAGCAGGTCTTTGGCCAGCAAGATGCCGATGATGTTTTCTTTTTCGCCCTCAAAAACCGGAAAACGCGAGTGCGCGGTCTCAATCACCTGGTGCAGCAACTGGTCAAACGGGTCTTCAATGTCCAGCAAATCCATCCGGGGGGCGGCCACCATCACATCGCCCGCCGTCATGTCGGCCATGCGAATCACACCTTCGAGCATCAGGCGGCTCTCGGCATTGATGATGTGGTTGTCCTCGGCCTCGGCCAAGGTTTCGATCAACTCGTCGGTAGAGTCAGGGCCGGGATGGATGAATTCGGCAAGCTTTTGCAGAAAACTGCGCTTGTCTTCGCGCTCGGGGTGGCGCGCAGGATGGGGGTCGGACACAGTCAGGGAGTGCAGGACATGCTGTTATGGCTAAGACTCTAGGATAGCGGATTCAGATGACAAACCACCAAACTATGGCTTATGCGAACTGTGCCGTGCTTGACGCACCCCCTGGCGAATCTCTTGCACGGTGGCCAACCACTCGCGGAATTGATGGGCTTGGTTTTTCAATTGGTAGTCCAGCTCCGCCATCTGTTCTTGCATCATGCCGCTCAACTGACTGTCGAGCGTGGCCTCGGGCAAGCTCAGGTAAGCCTCGCTCTCGCTGCCATCGCGCTGCACCTTGGCTCCGGCGTGGCGCGCAATTTTGAGCATGGCCACGTTTTCACTCAACGCGTGGATGAAGATCATGCTCACCCCTTGGTTGCGGGCATGCATCACGGCATGGTTAAAAAGACGAGCACCCAAACCTTTGCCGCGCTGATGTGACGCCACAGACACGCCGAACTCGGCACAAGTGGCCCACTGCGGATCGACCGAAAAGGCCAAATGGGCCATCGCTACCAAGTCCAGGCGGCGATTGAACACCCCAAAAATCTCATCACGGTCAAAATTCAAGCCCAACACATAGCGCTCAACTTGCTCATCGGTCGCGGGATAACCAAAGCGCAAATAACGGTCTTCGGGTGCCAAAGACAACAAATGTTTCAGGATGCGCGGCTTGTGGCGTGGCGACAAGGACCGAATGGGAATCCAGCCTCCAAAAGATCGCGCAGAGCCGCGCCCAACATGTGCCCCGATATCGACGCACGCCACCCAACGTCGCCAAAGTCGGCGCCAAAGTCCTGGACGGGGGTTTAAAGGTGACATGGTGCAACTATACGGGTTTTCCCTTAATCCGTACCCAGCCACTTGGATTTGTCTGCGCCGTTTGTTTGTCGCCTTTGAGACGTTGACGGGCCTTACTCAGGAATTGCCCGATCACACATTGGCGCGGAGATGGCCACAATGGGGCAATCTAGGAGATCAAGCGATGGAACGTATCTGGCTAAAGAATTACCCACCCGGTGTCCCACACGACATCGAACCCAACCAATACAGCAGCTTGACGGACTTGCTGGAGACGGCTTTCCGTGAGCACGGCAACAGCCCGTTTTCAGTCTGCATGGACCGCTGGATGAGCTACAAAGAGCTGGACGAACTCTCAAAAGCCTTGGGCGCTTGGTTGCAAGACAAAGGCTTGGCTCCAGGCAGCCGGGTGGCCATCATGCTGCCCAACTTGCCTCAGTTTGCCGTGACCATGGCAGCGATCCTGCGCGCCGGCTATACCTGCGTGAACGTCAACCCGCTCTACACAGCCAGAGAACTGCAGCACCAACTGAAAGACTCGGGTGCCACGACCATTGTCATTCTGGAAAACTTTGCTGCGACCTTGCAGGAAGTGATTGAGCACGCCGATATTCAACATGTGGTGGTCGCCTCGATTGGCGATTTGCTGGGGGCTTGGTATGGCCGCTGGATGACGTTTGCAGTGCGCCATTTGGCCAAAATGGTGCCCGAGTTCGAGTTGCCACTCGACGGCGGCCGCACGGTCACAACCTTCAAAAAAGCGATTGCAAAGGGCCGTCACCTGAACCTTAAAGCGACGCCTCAAACGCTGGATGACATTGCGTTCTTGCAATACACCGGAGGAACCACGGGTTTGTCCAAGGGGGCTGTGCTGACCCACCGGAACATTGTGGCGGCCATTTTGCAAGCCGAAGGCTGGTTCACCCCGGCACTGTCCAGCATTGGTGATCTGCGCAAAGTCAACAGCATCGCCGCCTTGCCGCTGTACCACATCTTCGCTTTGACACTGTGCTTGCTGGCCATCCGCCAAGGCTCTCACCTGACCTTGGTGCCCAATCCACGGGATTTCGGCAAGTTCATTGATGTGCTCAAGCAGCGGCCGTTTCACATGCTGCCTGGCGTCAACACCTTGTTCAACGCCTTGATGCAACACCCGATGTTCAAGACGATCGATTTTTCTTCGCTGCGATTGACGCAGGCAGGCGGCATGGCCGCCTCTGAAGGCACTGCACGCCATTGGCAAGCCGCCACAGGCAGCGCCATGATCGAAGGCTGGGGCATGAGCGAAACCTGCGCCATCGGCACCAACAACCCCGTCACGCAAACCCACTTCAGCGGCAACATCGGTTTGCCGTTGCCCAGCATCGACATCGCCATCAAAGACGATGCCGGTCAAAGCCTGCCCGTTGGCAGCTCGGGTGAGATTTGCATTCGGGGTCCGAACGTGATGACGGGCTACTACAACCAGCCCGAAGAAAACGCAAAGACCTTCACCGCCGATGGCTTCATGCGGACGGGCGACGTCGGCATCATGGACCAGGAGGGTTTCACGCGCATCGTTGACCGCAAGAAGGACATGATCATCGTGAGCGGCTTCAATGTCTTCCCGAGCGAGCTGGAAAACGTCATCTCGACTTGCCCTGGCGTCGTAGAGTGCGCTGTGGTGGGCATTGCCGACACCATGCAAGGCGAAACCATCAAGGTGTTTGTGGTGCGCAATGACCCCTTGCTCACCGAAGAAACCGTGTCGCGCTTCTGCCAGGAAAACCTGACCGGCTACAAACGCCCGAAATACATCGAATTCCGCGATGAATTGCCCAAATCCAACGTCGGGAAAATCCTGCGCCGCGAATTGCGCAGCAACAAATAAGGCACCAGCAAGCGCATGCCTGCCTTTGTCTCTTTGCCTGCAGGCGTGACCGTGTTGGAACGCGGCTGGCTATCCGCCAACAACGTTCTGCTGTGCGACGCGAACAGTGCCACGCTGGTGGACAGCGGCTACGTCACGCACCAAGCCCAAACGCTGGCCCTGGTCGAGCATGCTCTGCAGGGCAGGGCACTGGACCAACTGGCAAACACCCACCTGCACAGCGACCACTGCGGCGGCAACCATGCCCTGCAAACCCGCTACCCGGCCCTGCAAACATGGATACCGCCGGGCTCTGCGCCTGATGTCAAAACTTGGTGTGAAGACGCGCTGAGCTACAAGCCTACAGGGCAAAACTGCCCCCCATTTCAATTTACAGGCTTGCTCCAGCCCGGCAGCAGCCACCATTGGGCCAACACAACGTGGGAAGTCCACGCAGCACCGGGGCACGATCCACACTCGGTCATCTTGTTCGCACCTGAACACCGCTTGCTGATGTCGGCCGATGCGCTTTGGCAGAACGGTTTTGGCGTGGTGTTCCCCGAACTGGTGGGGATTGATGCATTTGATGAAGTAGGACAAACACTCGATTTGATCGAGCAACTGAACCCGGTCACCATCATTCCTGGGCATGGCGCTGTGTTCACCGAAGTTGCCCAAGCCTTGGCGTTGGCCCGAAGCAAGCTGGAAGGTTTTGCTAAAAACCCAGAGCGCCATGCGCGTTACGGCACCAAAGTGCTGCTCAAATTCAAATTACTGGAATGGGGTCGCATTTCCAAAGCCGAGTTCAGCGACTGGGCCTTGCAAGTGCCCTACATGAATGACCTGCACAGACGTTTTGGTCAAGGCCACACCTTAAGCACCTGGATTGACATGATGTTGGCCGAGCTGGAGCGCAGCGGGGCGCTCGAAGTGCGAGATGGCATCTTGCACGATGCTTGAGTCGAGTGCGACGGGTACAAAAAAACCGCCCGAGGGCGGTTTGAATCAGGTAGACACCCCGAAAGGCACCATGGCTGATCAGGCTTTTTTGGCCCAAGCAGAGCACCAAGCTTTGGCTCCCACTTGCTTGCCTGCAAACAAGGGGCAAGCACCTGCTGCAGCGCCAGCCTTGGCTTGGTACAACGCACAATTGGCGCAGTTGGATCCAGCAACAAATTTTGGATTTTTGGCCTTGTCCACCTTGGTGGCATCGGCTTTGTAGGACAAGCCAGCAGCTTGTGGATCCTTTTCGTCGACCATGGCTTGGGCAGAAGCCTCACCCATCACCATCACAGCGCTGGCAGCAGTAGCCACTTGCATCATGAAGACGCGGCGGCTGGAATTGAAAGACATGCAAGGTGAAAGCATCGGACACTCCTGAGCAAAATTGGCCAGAACATACTGGCAACAAGATTGTCCCCCATGAAGAACACCTTGTCTGCAACAGGACCTTAGCGCCCCCATCCCCAGCACACGGTTGTTCGGGCTGAGCTGTCTGCATAAAACCATTGGAAATAAAAAAATTGACAGATATGCATTTTGGAAATATAATATTTCCTTGCCTGACCCGTTTTTGGCATCCGCAGATGGCAGTGATTCACTGCACCCTGCACAGTATCGATTGACCTCGAACCCATGTCCTGTTGAGCTGCAGGCCATTGATTTTTCTCACCGCTCTGCGCAGCCCCTGGACGGCTTGCGACTTGATTGACTTTGATTTCCTCCATTTCCATACGCACGGGCTCACCAGTCGCTTTGCCCACGACAAGCATTTTCAATTCAGGCCTTGGCACTCACACCCCGCAACGCTTTGCGTCTGCAGGCTGGGTTTTGAAACACGCGCCCTTTCGGCTCGAATGCCACGCCACTCGACAAGAAGCCGATCGCGTGATTGACATCACCACTCGCGATTGGCTTCAAAGCCCTGTCACACCCCAACAAATGTGCTGACGCCGTCAGGCGACGCACTTTTCCCGGCGGAATCCTTCAAGAAACCGCCATTTCCTGCATGCAGGCTTTACCTCAAAACCTGCACGCCACCTCTCTGAAAGGCTCAACCATGAGCAGCAAAATTTACGTGGGCAATTTGCCTTACACCATCGACGACGCCAGCTTGCGTCAAAATTTCTCTGAATTTGGCGGCGTTCTGTCGGCCAAAGTCATGATGGACCGCGATACCGGCCGCTCCAAAGGTTTTGCCTTTGTTGAAATGTCCAGCGCTGAAGAAGCACAAGCAGCCATCACTGGCTTGAATGGCATGTCAGTCAGCGGTCGTTCGATCGTGGTGAACATCTCCAAGCCCAAAGAGCCAAGCACTGGCTACGGCAGCGGTTACCGCGACAACCGCAACTGATCATTTCAGTTGCTCAAGAAAAAGCCGCTTCACAGCGGCTTTTTTTTGGTTGATGACCCGTCCTGCCAGAGGTTGACAACTTTTCTTGATGGTTGCGTCACCTGCGCTCAACCCAAGTCAGCGCAACTCAATCTGACCACTCAAGCCACAGCTGTCGTGCAAAACGCAGGCTCGCACAAAGCAGAAAACCCTAGCAACATTGCTGCTGCTAGGGTTCTGTTTGGTGGCCTGGGTCGGAATCGAACCAACGACACGCGGATTTTCAATCCGCTGCTCTACCAACTGAGCTACCGGGCCGCAAGCAAAATTATAGCAGAGGAATCAGATCGATCCCGGTGGATCGAAGACAAATCAGCTGTTGCGTTTGCTGCGCGACAAATCTACGCCCAACTGCTTGAGCTTGCGGTACAGATGCGTTCGCTCCAGACCGGTTTTCTCCGCCACCTTGGTCATCGAGCCGGCTTCATGAGCCAAGTGGAATTCGAAATAAGCTTTTTCAAAAGCATCGCGCACCTCGCGCAAAGGCCGGTCAAGATCAAAGCTTTGTTGAACTTGCAGCACAGCGCTGACAACAGCGTCGTTGCCCAGGCCCATCGCCAAGACTGTGCTCGCCTGTGCTGCCGCGGCCGAACTCACCGCTTGTTTGACTTGGTCTCTGGCCAAACCTTGCTCCACGGCGTTGAGCAATTTTTGCAAGGTGATGGGTTTTTCGAGAAACGCTTGCGCACCAATTTTGACGGCATCCACGGCCGTATCGATGGTGGCGTGCCCGCTCATCATGATCACGGGCATATTGAGCAGTCCCGCAGCAGCCCACTCTTTCAAGAGGCTCACGCCATCGGTATCAGGCATCCAGATATCAAGCAACACGAGATCAGGGCGCATGCGCAAGCGTGCCTCTCGGGCCTTGGCTGCATTTTCGGCAAGTTCAACTTGATGGCCTTCATCAAACAGAATTTCTGAGAGCAGGTCACGTATGCCCAACTCGTCGTCAACCACCAAAATATTTGCCATATTGTCTGCGTGTCTCTGTTCAATAAGCGGGCGGATTCAATCCACCCATTGTTGTCGCAAGTGCGAATGATAGCGAGACTTGCGCCCCTTTGATTTCGCCGTCTTGCAACACGTTGCTCAGCTCAATTTTGGCACCATGCTCATCTGCGATTTTCTTGACAACGGCCAAGCCCAAACCTGTGCCCTTGGCTTTGGTCGTCACATAAGGCTCAAAGGCGCGCTTGAGAATATTCTGCTCAAAACCTGGCCCTGTGTCGGTCACGATCAAACGAACCCGACTGCGCAGCGCGTTCCACTCTGTGCGCACGCCAACGCGAGCGTCTTTCAGTACTTCGCCCTTTAACTCACATGCATCCTGTGCATTTTGAAGCAGGTTGTGTATCACCTGGCGCAACTGCTGTTCGTCACCCAAAATGACTGGGCAAGCGGGGTCCAGCTCAGTGACGACTGGAGCCCGATGGATTTGGTCAGATGGCTCATTGGCGTACAACACCATCAAGTCAGCAATCAAGTCATTCATCTGCACGGGTTTCAGATCGGCCGATGGCAAACGGGCGTAGTCACGGAACTCATTGACCAGTCTTTTCATGGCGTCGACCTGGTCGACGATGGTCTTGACCGACTTGGTGAGCACAGCATCGTCTTGCGCATCGAGCTTGCCCATCAGCTTTCGCTGAAGCCGTTCGGCCGACAACTGTATCGGCGTCAAGGGATTTTTGATTTCATGCGCCAAGCGCCTGGCCACTTCGCCCCAGGCTTGTGCACGTTCCGCCGAGACGATTTCAGAAATGTCATCAAACACCAACAGGCGCATGCCGTCTGGCAGCACCGCACCACGCGCCAACAAGGTCACCGCAGTCTCCGTCAACCCCTGACCTGTCGCATGAATTTCGAACGATTTCTGCCAATGGTCCAACTCATGGGCATCTTTGTCTAATCGGAGCATGGCAAACTGTTCTGACACCCCTTGCGCAAACCCTTGCAAAGCAGGCAAGCTGACGAGCGGCAGCCCTTGATGAGTTGCCACAGGCACCCGCAAAATTCGAGTGGCTCCAGGATTGGCAGACTGGATCACCCCTTGGGCATCAATCACCATGACGCCTGCGGTCAAGTTATCCAAAATGGTTTGCAAATTGCCACGCGCCGTATCCAGCTGAAGCAGACTGCGCTGCACGTTGGTTCGGGCATCTGAAAGCTGTTGTGTCATGTCTGCGAATGACCGGGTCAACCCCCCGAGTTCATCTTTGCCTTGCAACGCGAGTTTGGGCGTCAAATCACCCGCCGCCACTTGGCGCATGCCATGAGCCAACAACAACAGAGGGCGAGCCAATTGATTGCCCAACACCACGGCCAACAAGATGGCACCAAGAACGGCCAAAAACAAACTGAGGGTCAGCGTGCCGATGTACATGCGTCGCAGGCCTTCACGAGCCAAAGCACGCTCCTGGTATTCGCGATAAGCCGACTGCACTTCCAACGCGTTGTTGACCAGGGTCGGGGGCACTTCTTGCGTCACTTGCAACAAGCGCCGCTCAGCATCAAAGGAAAGGCCGGATTGGGGCAACAAGACCAACACTTTGATGCGCCCTTTGTCGCCGCCTGGAATGGCTTCGTCAAACCCCTCGACCCACTCAACGCTGCCTTTTTGGCGCGCATCCCTGATCTGCTGGGCTGGGGGGCGTTCGGGTCGAATTTGGAATCTCGATTGCCCCGCACTCGCGACCATGCGTCCAGTGGCGGTCCACAACACGGCATCACTGACACCCAGTTGTTCGCGCATTTTTTCCAACGCGATGCCCGCGCTCACGTCGGAGACATCACTCAATTGGGTGGCGGCAACACGCGCTTGTTTGGTCAGGTCATTGCTCAAGGTGTCCAGAGTGGCGCGCCCCAGATTCAGGCCCGCAACCAGCGCAGCTTCCACTTTGACATCGAACCAGCTTTCAATCGAGCGCGAGACGAACTGATAGGACACTACATAAATCAGCACGCCGGGGATCACGCCAACCAACGCAAAGATGCCCGCCAACTTGACCAACAAACGTGACCCGAATTGGCCACGCTTTAGGCGCAGCAACAGCCGAACAGACCCCCACAGGATGGTGATCAACAAACCACTGGCCACAACGACATTGATCAGCGCCAGCCATTCGTAATTCTGGTTGTACCTTTCACGGTTGCCTGTGGCTTGGGTCATCAACACGAGCAAGCCCAAACCGATCACGACCATTGACAAAGCACCCAAGCCCAACAACCATCGGCTGATTCGCGAGGCTTGTTGCGATTTCTTTTGTAATCGACCGAAAGAGATCCCCATCTCAACGCACCATGTCTGTTGTCAGGCGTATTTGCTTGGCCACCACCAAGGTCCACTCGGCTTGGCTGCCTGCGGCGATTTGGAAAGGACGGGGCAGCTGAGAAATGTCCAGTCTGAAACGGTACGCAATGTATTGCCGAGCCTCGAGGTCCAGGTCTGCCATGTCGGCCACTTTCCAGCCGGATTGACGACGGATCACATTCAGGGCTTCAGGCAACGTTTCGAAGTTCTGAGAAATGCTGCCCGCCAAGCCCGCACCTGAAATCGGCTCGTGTGAGACATTCAGACGCCAACGACGAGTCAGTGGCTGAAAAGCCAGTCTGTAATAACGTGTTGCGGTGCCAATTTTGCGGTCGTACCAATACCAGCGGTCACGCATGACCTCGGCTTCGGCAACAAAATGCACGGCAAACCCTTTCATGAGTGCGTCTTCGACGGCCGCCGCTAACTCCAGCTTGAGCTGGGCTGTCAAATACAGTGCCGCTTCGCGCCGTTCTGCACGCAGCTCCGTCAACTCTGCCACCGAGTTTTGCGCCCAAGCGGATGACGCGACAAGCAGCCAGGCCCCCAGGACCCAGCAAGCCATGCGCCAGAGCTCAGCCCTGACGCTTTTCCAGCAGTGCGTAATAAAACCCATCATGTTCACCCAATGGATTGTGCTCGACTGGCAGGCCAATTGGTGCCTGCCCCGGTATCAAATGCCCCGGAGAGAGGTGCAACAGCGCATCAGTGTTGCGCTGAAGAAACGCTTGCACGGTTTCATCCCCCTCGGCCTTGAAGACCGAGCAGGTGCAGTAAAGAAGCCGACCACCTGGCACCAGCAAAGGCCAAAGGGCCTTGAGCAGTGCTGCTTGCGTTTTAGCCAATTGCCCACTGTCTGTGGGCCTGCGCAGCCACCGCACATCGGGATGCCGGCGCACGATGCCCGATGCCGTGCAAGGCGCATCGAGCAAGATAGCGTCAAACGGATTGCCGTCCCACCATTGCGCAGGGTGCCCCGCATCGGCCGCACGAACCTCGGCGGACAGGGCCAAACGCTGTAAATTCTGGTGAATCCGTTCGCAGCGAGACTCATCCACATCCAGCGCCAGCACATGGGCTTGGGGATACAACTCCAACAAATGTCCGGTTTTACCGCCCGGTGCGGCGCAGGCATCCAGAATTTTCCAAGATTTCGTGGCGTCCATCCCCTGCATGAGCAAGGGGGCTGCCACTTGGGCTGCTGCATCTTGCACAGAAACATGCCCTTCTGAAAATCCAGGCAAAAGGTGCACGGGCAATGCCTTGGTCAGTTGTAAGCCCTGCGATCCAACGGCTTGGGCGGCCACACCCATGGCGACCAACTGCTGTTGGTACGCGCCAACGGTATGAAACCGGGTATTGACCCTCAGCGTCATGGGTGCGGGCTTTTGTGCCAGCGTCAACAGTTGCTGCCAATGCTGCGGATGATCTGTCTGCAAGCGCTCAACCCACCAGCGCGGGTGATTCCATTGCGACTGTGGATCGGTGTCGGTCTGCCGCACCAAGGTGTCGTGCTCACGCATAAAGCGCCGAAGACAGGCATTGATGAAACCGCTCTGGGCTTGGGTTTGCCTCTGTTTGCGTGCAGCCTCTACGGCCTGATTGACCAAGGTGTGAATTGGGTACGGCGCATCCGCATCGTTCCAGCACAAGGCCAATGCCGTGCACAACAAGGCGTCTACCGCAGGCGGGGGTGTTTTGGCTGCCAGCAGTTCACGCAAGGCGGTCGCACGGCCAAGTTGCCTCAACGCCTGAAAACTCAAAGCCTGAACCCCTGGCCGCAACTCGTGCGGAACACTTTCCAGTTGCGCGGTCAGGGAGCGCCCCTGACGTGTCGCCTGTACCGCGGACGCAGTGGCTTGCAGCAAACGCCACAAAGGTGGGGACTGCCCAGGAAATGTCTGTACGTGAGATGGCGCTTGTGTCATGGTTGGTTTCTAGCGGCACTCAGGCAGTGCCCATGGACAGATCCATTCGCGTGGCGGGTTTGAGGTTCAAACGTCTGGCCAGCCACGACGCAGGTCGCATGGCCAGCGCATCGTTGTATGCCGCCACCGCCACATGGTACGGGATGAGCGCAGCGGGCAGCGTTTGCCGCATCCGGTTCAAGGCAATGTCCAGATCAGGCTTGACTGCCTCGCTCGCGGTTTGCAGAATCAGGCGGATCTCGGTCAGCACTTTTTGATGCTGTATCGCCACTTGCTTCTGGCTTTCATTGTCCAATGGCTGTAAGCGGGCCTGCGACAGCGCCTCCAACAATTCATCGCACGCCAGTTGCAGCGCTTGCAGATCGTCTGTCCCTGCGCCAATAGCAAGCGACTGCCGAGCTGCAATACCGCCTTGCATGCGAACCAGCAAACGCAACCAAACCGCATCCACACTGCTCCATTGCCGAACAACCTCAGCACGCAGCCGAACCAAGCGGTTGTGCGCACCCACCGCCCAAAACAAGGCGATTGCGAGCAACAAGCCAAAGATCAATGCACCCATGGTTTCACCTCCGTTGAACCGTCACATAAAAACAGCCCCTGACCGCCAAACGGTGCAGGGGCTGTTCACGTTGCTCACCTTGTAAAAGGTGAACGCGTTACTCAGGCAGCTTCGCCTGCGTCTGTGACGGCGTCTTCGGTCGACTGGCCCGCCAAGTCCGCCGCTTCAGCGTCGGCAATGGCACGGCGCTCTGCGTCGTCCATCGCATCCTTGACCGCACGGGCTTTGTGATAAGCCAAGCCAGTACCTGCAGGAATCAAGCGACCCACGATCACGTTTTCCTTCAGACCACGCAACTCGTCGCGCTTGCCCATGATGGCCGCTTCGGTCAACACACGGGTCGTTTCCTGGAAGGAAGCGGCCGAGATGAACGAGTCTGTCGACAAAGATGCCTTGGTGATACCCAGCAACAAGTTGCTGAATGTCGCAGGAATTTTGCCTTCACTTTGCAGCGCGTCATTGGTGTTGAGCATCTCGGAACGCTCGACCTGCTCACCAGAGATGTAGGTCGAATCACCGATGTTCTCGACCACCACACGGCGCAACATCTGACGAACAATCACTTCGATGTGCTTGTCGTTGATCTTCACGCCTTGCAAGCGGTAAACGTCCTGCACTTCGTCGACGATGTAGCGTGCCAGCTCTTCGATGCCCAACAGGCGCAAGATGTCTTGTGGGTCGGCTGGGCCGTCCACAATGCTCTCGCCTTTGTTGACCACTTGGCCTTCGTGCACCAGGATGTTCTTCTCTTTGGGGATCAGTTCATCCCAGACCTTGCCCTCTGGATCGGTGATCTGCAAGCGGACCTTGCCTTTGGTTTCCTTACCAAAAGACACGGTACCCGTGATCTCGGCCAACATGCCTTTGTCTTTGGGCGTACGGGCTTCGAACAGTTCGGCCACACGGGGCAAACCGCCGGTAATGTCTCGGGTCTTCTGACCTTCGACCGGAATACGGGCCAGCACCTCGCCTGGGCCCACATCCATGCCGTCGCGCACCTGAATCAAGGAGCCGATCTGGAAGCCAATCGTCACCGAGTGATCGGTGCCGGGGATCTTGACTTCTTTACCTTGCGCGTCGATCAGTTTGACCTGAGGACGGATGACCTTGGCTGCACCACGGCGCTTGGGGTCGATGACCACCAAAGTGGACAGGCCGGTCACTTCGTCGAGCTGCTTGGCAACGGTCATGCCCTCTTCGACGTTCTCGAACTTCACCTGACCGGCGAATTCGGTGATGATCGGACGGGTCAATGGATCCCAGTTGGCCAAGATGGTGCCAGCCTTGATGGTCTGGTCTGCCTTGATGGCCAGGATCGCACCGTAAGGCACTTTGTGACGCTCGCGCTCACGGCCGTGTTCGCTGATCACGATTTCACCAGAACGGGAAATCACCACCAGCTCACCTTTGGTGTTGGTCACATAACGCATCGTGGCATTGAAGCCGATGATGCCGTTGGACTTGGCTTCCACACTGGAGGCCACTGCGGCACGCGAAGCTGCACCACCGATGTGGAAGGTACGCATGGTCAGCTGGGTACCGGGTTCACCGATGGACTGAGCAGCGATCACACCCACAGCTTCACCGTTGTTGACCAAGCCACCACGGCCCAAATCACGGCCATAGCACTTGGCGCACAGGCCAAAACGTGTGGCACAAGTCAGCGCTGTACGCACCTTGACTTCGTCAACACCAACGGCTTCCAGTTCGTCGATCAGGTCTTCATCGAGCATGACGCCCGCTGCAGCCAAAACAGAACGGTTTTCAGGGTGCAAGACATCATCTGCCACGGTGCGACCCAAGATACGGTCACGCAGCGACTCAATGACTTCACCACCTTCGACGATGGCGCGCATCAGCGAACCGTCAGAGGTACCGCAATCCAGCTCGGTCACAACTAGATCTTGTGTGACGTCGACCAGACGACGGGTCAGGTAACCCGAGTTGGCGGTCTTCAAAGCCGTATCGGCCAGACCTTTACGGGCGCCGTGTGTCGAGATGAAGTACTGCAACACGTTCAGACCTTCACGGAAGTTCGCCGTGATGGGCGTCTCAATGATCGAGCCATCAGGCTTGGCCATCAGACCACGCATGCCAGCCAGCTGACGAATCTGCGCTGCAGAACCGCGAGCACCGGAGTCGGCCATCATGTAAATCGAGTTGAACGATTCCTGATCGACTTCGTTGCCATGGCGGTCAATGGTCCGCTCTTTGCGCAGCTGATCCATCATCACCTTGGACACGACGTCACCGGCTTTGCCCCAGATATCGACCACTTTGTTGTAGCGCTCGCCAGCAGTCACCAGACCGGAGACGTATTGCTGCTCGATGTCTTTGACTTCTTTCTCGGCGGCCTCAATGATGGCTGGCTTCTCTGGCGGCACCAACATGTCGTCGATACCAATCGAGATACCGGCGCGTGTGGCCAGGCGGAAACCGTTTTGCAACAGCTTGTCGGCGAACACCACGGTCTCTTTCAAACCGCACTTGCGGAATGATGTGTTGATCAGCTTGGAAATTTCTTTCTTCTTGAGGGCCTTGTTCAGGTTCGAGAAGGGCAAGCCCTTAGGCAAAATTTCCGACAGCAATGCACGACCGACTGTGGTTTCAACCATCGACACCGATGAAGTGAATTCACCCGTGACTTTGTCTTTGGTCCACTCGGTCATGCGCACGTTGATCTTGGCACTCAACTCGACAGCATCCGCATCCAGCGCGCGCTGCACTTCGCCGATGTCGGCAAAGATCAGGCCTTCGCCCCTGGCGTTGATACGGTCACGCGTGGCGTAGTAAAGACCCAGCACCACGTCTTGCGACGGCACGATGGAGGGCTCGCCAGAAGCGGGGAACAAGATGTTGTTCGAGGCCAGCATCAAAGTGCGGGCTTCCATCTGGGCTTCGACCGACAAAGGCACGTGAACGGCCATCTGGTCACCGTCGAAGTCGGCGTTGAAGGCCGCGCAAACGAGGGGGTGCAACTGAATGGCTTTGCCTTCGATCAGCAGGGGCTCAAAGGCCTGAATACCCAAACGGTGCAGCGTTGGCGCACGGTTGAGCATGACAGGGTGCTCTTTGATGACCTCTTCCAGAATGTCCCAAACCACGGGTGTGCCGGCTTCAACTTCTTTCTTGGCCGCCTTGATGGTGGTGGCGATGCCCATGGCTTCGAGGCGGGCAAAGATGAAAGGCTTGAACAGCTCGATGGCCATCAACTTGGGCAAACCGCACTGGTGCAGCTTGAGGGTTGGGCCCACGGTGATGACGGAACGACCGGAATAGTCGACACGCTTGCCCAGCAAGTTCTGACGGAAACGACCGCTCTTGCCTTTGATCATGTCGGCCAACGACTTCAGGGCGCGCTTGTTGGCGCCGGTCATGGCCTTGCCGCGACGGCCGTTGTCCAGCAAGCTGTCCACGGCTTCTTGCAACATGCGCTTTTCGTTGCGCGCGATGATCTCGGGGGCCTTCAACTCCAGCAAACGGCGCAGACGGCTGTTGCGGTTGATGACGCGGCGATACAAGTCGTTCAGGTCGGAGGTCGCAAAGCGACCGCCGTCCAGCGGCACCAGCGGACGCAAGTCCGGTGGCAACACGGGCAGAACTTCGAGCACCATCCAGCCGGGCTTGATGCCCGACTTCTTGAACGCTTCCAGCACTTTCAGGCGCTTGGAGTTCTTCTTGACCTTGAGCTCGGAGCCAGTCAAGTCGCCACGCAGGCGCTCGATTTCGCTTTCGATGTCGATGCCTTCGAGCAACTCGCGAATGCCTTCAGCGCCCATCTTGGCCGTGAATTCATCACCGTACTCTTTGACTTTGGCGTCGTAGTCGTCTTCGGACATGATGCCGAACTTCTTCAGCGGGGTCATGCCAGGATCGGTCACGACATACGCTTCAAAGTACAACACGCGTTCGATGTCGCGCAATGTCATGTCGAGCACCAGGCCCAAACGCGATGGCAGCGATTTCAGGAACCAGATGTGGGCGCAAGGCGCGGCCAGATCGATATGGCCCATGCGCTCGCGACGCACTTTGGTCTGTGTGACTTCAACGCCGCACTTCTCGCAAATCACGCCACGGTGCTTGAGTCGCTTGTACTTGCCGCACAAGCATTCGTAGTCTTTGATAGGGCCAAAAATCTTGGCGCAAAACAGACCATCGCGCTCGGGCTTGAAGGTACGGTAGTTGATGGTTTCCGGCTTTTTCACTTCGCCGAAAGACCACGAACGGATCTTCTCGGGCGATGCCAGGCCGATGCGAATCGCATCGAAGTGGTCATCGGGCGTGAACTGCTTGAACAGGTCGAGTAGTGATTTCATGGTTTAAATCCTTTGCCTGTGAATTAAGAACGCTCGAGCTCGATGTCAAGGCCCAGCGAACGGATTTCCTTGACCAGCACGTTGAACGATTCGGGCATGCCCGCTTCGATGGAGTGTTCGCCTTTGACGATGCTTTCGTACACCTTGGTACGGCCTTGCACGTCGTCCGACTTCACGGTGAGCATCTCTTGCAGAACGTAAGAGGCGCCGTACGCTTCCAAAGCCCACACCTCCATCTCACCGAAACGCTGACCACCGAACTGCGCTTTACCACCCAGCGGCTGCTGTGTGACCAAGCTGTAAGGACCGGTCGAACGCGCGTGCATCTTGTCGTCCACCAAATGGTGCAGTTTCAAGAAGTGCATGTAACCAATGGTGGTTGGACGGTCAAAGGCATCGCCTGTGCGGCCGTCAAACAAGTTGGCTTGTGTGCGAGTAGCGGTCAGACCTTTGGCCTTGGCCAGGTCTTCTGGATACGCCAGATGCAACATCGCGCGGATTTCTTCTTCTGCAGCGCCGTCGAAAACGGGCGTCGCGAATGGGAAACCTTCTTTGAGGTTGTCGGCCATTGCCAGGACTTCGTCATCGCTCAGTTGCGACAAATCTTCCTTGCGGCCCATGCTGTTGTACAACTGCTCGAACAGCTTGCGCAATTCGGCAATCTTTTCCAGACGCTGCGTTTCAGCTTGCAGCATGTTGCCAATGCGGTGGCCAATGCCTTTGCCGGCCCAACCCAAGTGAACTTCGAGCACCTGACCCACGTTCATACGTGAAGGAACACCCAAGGGGTTCAACACGATGTCGGCAGGTGTGCCGTCGGCCATGTAAGGCATGTCTTCGACCGGAACGATCTTGGAGACCACACCTTTGTTACCGTGACGGCCGGCCATCTTGTCACCAGGCTGCAAGCGACGCTTGACGGCCAAATAGACCTTGACCATTTTCAGCACGCCTGCGGGCAACTCGTCGCCTTGTGTGAGCTTCTTGCGCTTTTCTTCAAAAGACAAGTCAAAGCTGTGACGGGTTTGCTCCAGCGAGTTCTTGATGGACTCGAGTTGCATCGCCACGTCGTCTTCTGCTGGACGAATGTCGAACCAGTGGAACTTCTCGACCGACTCCATGTAGGCCTTGTCGAGCTTCGTGCCTTTGGCCAGTTTCTGAGGACCACCGTTGGCCACTCGGCCCACCAGCAATTTCTCGATACGGTCAAATGCATCGGCTTCCACAATGCGCAACTGGTCGTTCAGGTCCAGACGGAAACGCTTGAGTTCGTCGTCGATGATCTGCTGTGCGCGCTTGTCGCGCACGATGCCTTCACGGGTGAAGACCTGCACGTCAATCACAGTGCCTTGCGAGCCTTGATCCACGCGCAGTGATGTGTCTTTCACGTCACTGGCTTTTTCGCCGAAGATGGCGCGCAACAGTTTCTCTTCTGGCGTCAGTGTGGTCTCGCCTTTTGGCGTGACCTTGCCGACCAGCACATCGCCGGGTTGCACTTCTGCACCCACATAGATGATGCCGGAGTCGTCCAGACGTCCCAGTTGTTGCTCGGACAGGTTGGGAATGTCGCGCGAAATTTCTTCGGCACCCAACTTGGTGTCACGTGCCATGACCACGAGTTCTTCGATGTGGATCGAGGTGTAGCGGTCTTCCGACACGACACGTTCCGAGATCAGGATCGAATCTTCGAAGTTGTAGCCGTTCCAAGGCATGAAAGCGATCAGCATGTTCTGACCAATGGCGATTTCGCCCAGGTCGGTCGATGCACCGTCGGCAATCACGTCACCTTTGGCCAGTTTGTCGCCACGTTTGACGATAGGACGCTGGTGGATGTTGGTGTTCTGGTTGGAACGCTGGTACTTGATCAGGTTGTAGATGTCCACACCCACTTCACCGGCCAATGCTTCGGCGTCGTTCACCCGAATCACGATGCGGGTGGCGTCAACGTAGTCCACGATACCGCCACGTGTAGCCGTCACAACGGTACCGGAGTCGACCGCTGCAACGCGCTCGATACCGGTGCCGACCATGGGCTTTTCAGGGCGCAGCACAGGCACGGCCTGGCGCGACATGTTGGCACCCATCAAAGCGCGGTTGGCGTCATCGTGCTCCAAGAAAGGCACCAGCGATGCCGCAACGGACACGATCTGGGCAGGCGACACGTCCATGTACTGAATGCGCTCGGCACCACACAGGATGGATTCGCCTTTTTCACGGGCAGAAACCAAGTCACCGGTCAGCTTGCCGTCTTTGTCCAAAGCCGCATTGGCCTGGGCGATGACGTATTTGCCTTCTTCGATGGCCGACAGGTAGTCGATGTTCATCGTGACTTTGCCGTCGATCACTTGGCGGTATGGCGTCTCGATGAAACCGTACTCGTTCAAGCGGGCGTACAAAGCCAGCGAGTTGATCAAACCAATGTTTGGACCTTCAGGCGTTTCAATAGGGCAAACGCGACCGTAGTGGGTCACGTGCACATCACGCACTTCAAAGCCTGCACGTTCGCGGGTCAAACCACCTGGGCCAAGGGCCGAAACACGGCGCTTGTGGGTGATCTCAGCCAACGGGTTGGTCTGGTCCATGAACTGCGACAACTGTGATGCGCCGAAGAACTCTTTCAGGGCAGCAGAAATCGGCTTGGAGTTGATCAAGTCGTGTGGCATCAACGGCTCTTGCTCAGCTTGACCCAAACGCTCTTTCACGGCCTTTTCGATACGAGCCAAACCTGTGCGGTATTGGTTTTCTGCCAATTCGCCCACGCAACGAACGCGGCGGTTGCCCAAGTGGTCGATGTCATCGACTTCGCCATTGCCGTTGCGCAAGTCCACCAAAATCTTGACCACAGCTAAGATGTCTTCGTTGGTCAGCACCATCGGACCTGTGGAGTCTGGACGACCCACACGGGCGTTGAACTTCATGCGGCCGACACGCGACAAGTCGTAAGTGTCGGGGTTGTAGAACAAGCGCTGGAACAAGGCTTGCACAGCGTCTTCAGTTGGCGGCTCGCCAGGACGCATCATGCGGTAGATGGCCACGCGTGCAGCGAACTCATCAACGGTTTCGTCAATGCGCAGGGTTTGCGAGATGTACGCGCCCTGATCGAGTTCGTTCGTGTAAATGCAGGGCAGGTCTTGAATGCCCGATGTGCGCAGCTTTTTCAGCAGCGCTTCAGTCAACTCTTCGTTGGCCTTGGCAATGATTTCGCCCGTGTCCGCTTCGACAATGCTGCGAGCCACAACGCGGCCGAGCAAGTAGTCTTCTGGCACGCTGATGTGTGTGGTACCCGATTGCTCGAGTTCACGGGTGTGACGCACGGTGATCCGCTTGTCTTTGGCCACCACCACTTTGCCGGACTTGTCGGTGATGTCAAAACGGGCCACTTCGCCGCGCAGACGCTCGGCGACAAATTCCATTTGTGCGCCACTGTCCATCAGACGGAAGTTATCGTTGACGAAGAAGTTGGCGAGGATCGACTCTTGGTTCAGGCCAATGGCCTTCAACAAAATCGAAACGGGCATCTTGCGGCGACGGTCAACACGGAAATACAGGATGTCTTTCGGGTCGAATTCAAAGTCGAGCCACGAACCACGGTAAGGGATGATGCGTGCCGAGAAAAGCAACTTGCCCGAGCTGTGTGTTTTGCCCTTGTCGTGTTCAAAGAACACGCCTGGCGAACGGTGCAACTGAGACACGATCACGCGCTCTGTACCGTTGATGATGAAAGAGCCTTTGTCGGTCATCAAAGGCACTTCGCCCATGTAGACCTCTTGCTCTTTGACTTCCTTGACCACTTTGGACTGTGATGTCGAAGAATCGCGGTCGTAAATGATGAGCTGAACACGTGCGCGTACAGCTGAAGAGAAAGTCAGGCCACGAGTCTGGCATTCACGAACGTCAAACGCTGGCTTGGCCAGGTTGTATTCGACAAACTTCATCTCCACAAAACCATTGTGGGACACGATCGGGAAGGCCGACTCAAATGCGGCTTGCAGGCCTTCGTGTGTGCGTTTGGATGAAACAACACCCGCTTGCAAGAAGGACGTGTAAGCGTCTTTTTGCATTTGCAGCAGGTAAGGAACTTCGAGCACGCTTTCGCGGCTGCCGAAACTTTTGCGGATTCGCTTGCGTTCGGTGTATGAATAGGCCATGAGATCTCCGGGCTTGATCTTTCAGAACTGTGTGTTGAACGAGTTTTAAGCTCATTCAACGGGCTTGGCGGCTGGCCTCTACCAGCGTTGGCGGACGATTGCGCATTGCACGCAACCCGAACCAAGGGTTTTCTGCAGTCGGGTCAGAAAACACTGAAAAACAGCTCTTTTCGCGCTGTTTTTCAGTGTGCTCTTCAAGCACCAAAGGCTGGAGGCCCTTGCGGACACTCCAGCCTTGGAACAAGACTGAATTACTTCAGTTCGGCCTTGGCGCCAGCTTCTTCCAGCTTTTTCTTAGCGGCTTCAGCGTCAGCTTTTGGCAGGGCTTCTTTGACCGCCTTAGGAGCGCCGTCCACCAGGTCTTTGGCTTCTTTCAAGCCCAAGCCTGTGATTTCGCGCACAGCTTTAATCACGGACACTTTGTTCGCGCCAGCTTCCAACAACACCACGTTGAATTCTGTCTTCTCTTCTGCAGCAGCAGCGGCACCGCCACCAGCAGCAGCAGGAGCGGCCATAGCGGCAGCGCTCACGCCAAACTTCTCTTCGATGGCTTTCACCAGGTCGTTGAGTTCCATGACCGTCATGCTGTCCAGCGCGGTCAAAAATGCGTCTTTATCGAATGCCATTTTTATTTCCTAACAATTGGTTAAAACACGAACGCTGGCCTTAAGCGGCAACAGCTTCGCCTTCGCCTTTTTTGGCCGCCAGAGCACCCAACACCACTGCGGTGCGGGACATTGGCGACATCAGCAAGCCACACAACTGAGCCAACAACACTTCTTTCGAAGGGATGCTTGCCAATTGCTTAACGCCATTGACGTCCAGAGCTTTACCTGCAAATGCACCTGCACGAATCACCAACTTGTCGTTGGTTTTCGCAAAGTCAGCTACCACTTTGGCGGCAGCTACTGCATCTTCAGAGAAGCCATAGATCAGCGGGCCGGTCATCTGATCGGCAACAATTTCAAACTGCGTACCTGTCACAGCACGGCGAGCCAAAGTGTTTTTCAACACCGTCAGCGAAACGCCGAGGCTGCGAGCTTTGACGCGCAAGTTTGTCATGTCAGCGACCGTGATACCACGGTATTCCGCCATCACCAGCGTTTGAGCTTTAGCGGCGAGGTCGGTCACTTCGGAAATGACCGCTTCTTTCTCACTGCGATTCAGACTCAAGGTCTACTCCTTTATATGTGTTTTTCGGGTCACCCCTGAAACACGCCTATTTGCAGCGACCAACTGTTTTGGATATTCATCCATCTGCAGCGGGATCGCCATCTGCGTTGGCCCAAACCCTCAACTAAAGCCGAAAGTTTGTTGATTAAGCACAGCGATGTGTGCACCAACGGTCTTGGATGGCCTGCCGCCTTTTTTGACAAAGACTGCAGCCCACCACATCGAGCCAACCTGACGGTTGACTCAAATTTCACGCAATCAAGCTGCGATGGATTGTGTGTCGACGCGAACGCCCACACCCATGGTCGAAGACACGGCCACTTTGCGCAGGTAAACACCTTTGCTGGTCGCAGGCTTGGCTTTCACCAAGGCTTCGATCAATGCAGCCAAGTTGCCTTGCAACTTGTCGGAGTCGAATGAACGACGGCCAATGGTGCCGTGCACGATACCGGCTTTGTCAACGCGGAACTGGACTTGACCAGCTTTGGCATTGCGCACAGCGGTAGCGACGTCAGGCGTGACGGTGCCGACTTTGGGGTTAGGCATCAAGCCACGTGGGCCCAAAATCTGACCCAAAGTACCCACAACGCGCATCGCGTCAGGAGCAGCAATCACCACGTCGAATGGCATGTCACCCGCTTTGACCATCGCGGCCAAATCGTCCATGCCGACGATGTCAGCACCAGCGGCGCGGGCTTCGTCAGCCTTTGCACCTTGTGCGAACACAGCCACGCGGGCAGTTTTACCAGTGCCGTTAGGCAACACGACAGCGCCGCGAACCACTTGGTCAGACTTCTTGGCATCGATGCCGAGTTGCACAGCCACGTCGATGGACTCATCGAACTTGGCATTGGCGCACTCTTTGACGATGACCAAAGCGTCGGCCAATGGGTACAGCTTGTTGCTATCCACTTTGCCAACAAAGGCTTTTTGCTTTTTAGTGAGTTTGGACATTTACACGCCCTCCACATTCACGCCCATGGAGCGGGCAGTACCAGCGATGGTGCGAACGGCTGCGTCCATGTCGGCGGCAGTCAGATCTTTCATCTTGGTTTTGGCGATTTCTTCCAGCTGAGCGCGGGTGATCTTGCCAACCTTTTCCAGACCTGGCTTGGTCGAAGCCTTGTCGATCTTGATGGACTTCTTGATCAAGGTCGCTGCAGGCGGCGTCTTGATGATGAAGGTGAAGGACTTGTCTGCAAACGCAGTGATGACCACTGGCAATGGCAGGCCCGGCTCAACGCCTTGGGTCTGGGCGTTGAACGCCTTGCAGAATTCCATGATGTTCAAACCACGTTGACCCAATGCTGGGCCAATTGGTGGCGATGGATTGGCTTTACCAGCTGGCACTTGCAGCTTGATGAAGCCGACGATTTTTTTCGCCATGCTTTTCTCCTTGCGGGTTTTAACGCCCAAGACCTGTCGATCTGGAGCTCCCCGGGGTTAACGACTCAGAAATATTGTTGGGTGCCGAGTCGGGAAGCACCAAACAGAAAACAAATAAACCAGTCAGGTTCTGAGCAAAAATTTACGTTTTTTCGACTTGACCGAACTCGAGCTCAACCGGTGTAGCGCGACCAAAAATGGTGACAGAAACACGCATCTTGTTGCGCTCGTAATTGACTTCTTCAACCGTTCCGTTGAAATCCGTGAATGGACCTTCTTTGACGCGGATGTACTCACCCACCTCAAATTCGACTTTGTGGCGCGGCTTATCAGTGCCCTCTTGCATCTGACTCACAATTTTCTGAACGTCTGCTTCAGAAATTGGCGCTGGACGGTTTTTGGCGCCCCCCACAAACCCAGTGACCTTGTTGGTGTGCTTGACCAAATGCCAAGTTTCATCGTCCATCACCATTTCCACCAGCACGTAACCAGGGAAAAATTTGCGTTCGGTCGTCCGCTTTTGGCCATTTTTGACTTCCACAACCTCTTCGGTTGGAACCAAAATGCGACCAAACTTGGTCTCCATGCCCGAGCGTGCGATCCGCTCAATGATGTTGCGCTCAACCGCTTTTTCCATGCCGGAATAGGCATGAACCACATACCACTTCAGGTCTGGGTTGGTAGAGGAGCCCGCCATCGGCGCGTTGACTACTGCATCGTTCATTATTTTTTCCACCCGAGAATCAGATCGTAAAAAACCCATTCCAGAGTTTTGTCGGTGAGCCACAGAAACAGGGCCATCACCACCACAAAGGCAAAGACATAAGCCGTGATCTGCATGGCTTCTTTGCGCTCAGGCCAGACCACTTTCTTGACTTCACGCACGGCATCACGGCCAAAAGCGATCAGTTGACGGCCCGATTCAGACGTGAAGAAAACCACAATCGCTGCCACCAAGCCCAACAACAGGCCACCCCATTGGGCCAAGCTGCCTTTGCCGGCCAACATGTAATAAGCCACCAATGCAGCAATGACCAGTGCGCCAGCCAATGCCAGACGCATCTTGTCACCGGTAGCACTCACGGTTTGAACTTCGGACGTTGCCATACGGCTTAAAACCTTTGTTGAGCCCTCTTTCAAGAGGACTCTTATCAGACAAGGAAGCCCGCTAGAGTCTAGCGGGCTTGAAAATCCACCTTTTCAGGTGGCAGGGGCAGTAGGAATCGAACCTACAACCTTCGGTTTTGGAGACCGACGCTCTGCCAATTGAGCTATACCCCTACATGAAACCTTTAAGCGATGATCTTGGCAACGACGCCGGCGCCAACTGTGCGGCCACCTTCGCGGATGGCGAAGCGCAAGCCTTCTTCCATCGCAATGGGGTTGATCAACTTCACAGTGATCGACACGTTGTCACCA